>ULLG01016639.1_pt1 | contig 8203 bp, 7 predicted proteins | sample 1951341 | NCBI WGS metagenome assembly ULLG01 (sample SAMEA4835519, study PRJEB28245) | human gut metagenome | biome: gut microbiome; material: fecal sample | place: Denmark | collected 2008 | reverse complement strand
CGGCATGAAACCGGGCGGTAACCGGCCTATGACAGCCGACAGATACGAGACCGAAGGAAGAGGAGAGAAAGGTATGCGATACGGGGCGGAAAGAGCAAGAAGACAAAAGGCAGGAAAGCTTCAGCCACCCCAAAGGATGTCCTTTCGAGACTCCTCCTGTTCCGGTGCCTTCAGGTGCCGGTTCTTTCCAGGGTGGGGAAAAGGTGAGCTGCTGCAAATTACCGGTCAGCATATCACGCCGGATAATCCTGAGCTGATGAAGGTTCATACGGTGTGAGGTGCTGAATTTGCAAGCCGGATGTTTTATTCCTTCAGGCCAAAAATTTAGTCCAATGGAATGGAACATACGGTTGACAGCTTATTCCTCTGATAGGGTGGGGAGGTAGTTACTATAAAATATCACCTCATTTATAAAGAAAAAAATGGATAGGACTAAATATTTTAACATAGGACAATGGGGGTTTCAGTAGAAGAATGCGTTATAAATAAGATTGAATATAAACCTAATTTATTTATATGATGAAATATTTCAAATTAATTGTAATCAGTTCACTGTTGATGTTAGTCGCAAAAAGAACAAGCGCACAGGAAGTAACCTCTGTAAAACCCTTTGAGTTGGAAATATCTATTGGAGGAACCAGCGGAATAGGTAAATATGTAGGAAAAAATCAAATCGGTCCGGCTTTTGCTCTTGAAGGAAGATATAATTTCTATCACAATCCAATGGATATCGGTCTTGAAGTATATGGTGGTAGCACTGCAAGAATGTATAAAGATTCAAACCTATCAAACCGAATTTTATCATTATCTATCTATTCAGATTATAATTTCAGAAGGGGAAAGAAATTCTCACCTTTTATAGGACTGGGTATTGGTATGGCATCTTGCAAGGTCGTTCAAGGATATTATGGAGAAGATGCAACAAAAGCAATTTTTACACCACGTATTGGCTTTGAAATATTTAATCATTTAAGAATAACAGGTTATTCTAAACTATGTTATCAAGGTTATAATAATATAGGAATTTCTATAGGATATGCTTTCGGAGGTGGCAATAAAAATTAAAAGGAGGGCTTTTAATACAACCCGGTGCCTTCAGGTGCCGGTTCTTTCCAGGGTGGGGAAAAGGTGAGCCATGGCAAATTTCCAGACGGTGCATCGGGCAGATTGTTCCGGAACACATGTAGGATCAGCCTGTCCGATGGGCCGCATTTGCCAGTCTGTTTGCCGGCTGCCGGCAAACGGGTTCCGGCTATTCCTTAGAATGGGTGGGGAGGGAAGCATCATCTTCATCTACAATAAACGAAAAATGTTCTTATGTAATTACGTAAGAAAGTAATTACGTTACAATATAACATAATTACTTTCCTCATTATGTAAAATCATATCTGGGACAAATCAGCCACACATACGCTTGGCAATCAGATGAATGTTTTTATTCATCACGCGAAGGATTTCATCATGATACGGAGAGTTCAAATTGCACTTGCCACAGCATTGCACCACTTCCATGGTTTCAAGAGAAACCTCAATGGTTTCAGTCTTGACACCATCTACCATAGCAGACAAAATCAGTGAATTTTCATCCTTAAAATATTCATTGGAGAACACGCAGTGTTCCATCAACTCACCTTCTTCGATGAACTCCTGAACACTTTCAAGCACACGTATCTCAATGTTTCCTTCACCGATAACAAGGCCAAAGAATCTTGATTTGGCTTCATAATAAAGTTCCTCATGCAGATAGGATTCCCTTTTCTTTTGCTCTGACCTTTCCCTTATTTCCTCCTCATGCTTCCTACGGCATAACCTGTAATGTTCCTTACGCAGATTGGCGGGACATGCGTAATGAGGATTCGAAATATCTTTGCCGAAATGAAGCAACAATTTTATATAGTCGCACCAAAGACCGACATCAGGGAAGTCATACTTATGTCGGATAGCAATTTTAAGGGCTCTCCAAATGTCATCCGATAGGATGTCCCTTACTGCAAAATATCTGAAAAGGGAAATCTGCCCACATTTAAGAAGGCTTTCCATCTTATTGTCTGACAACAATGCCTTGAATACGGTATGATGCGACAGGTCGTATGTTTCACCCTGAAAGCCGTTTCGCCGGAGGGTGTCAGTCACTTTTATCTTGGGATAAATGTACATTGTGTTAATATTATAGACAAAAAGGTTTGGACAGCTTCTCAACTCCATATCGCTACCATAGTTCCAACTATCATAATAGAAAGACAAATTTCTTTTGAGTGCCAAAGTATATGTCACACCCTTCGGGGACAGCCATCGTTGAACCACTTCCCTGATTGAGTACTGGGCGGGCTTTCCTATCCTGAAATCGGCAAAAACCACAAAGTGGCGTAAGACCTGATAGCACTTTACCACGGTAATGACGGTATAATAGACCTCATATCTGTATATCTTCTTCCTTTCCGTATTGACTTTCAGTTTCCGGCCACAATGAGGGCAGGTGACATGTACCGGGATATGACAAAGGGGGTCGCTCCAGGAATAGGCACAATCGGAGCAGGTATAGATACCCTTTGCCTTTCTTCTGGCAAAAGGTTCAAAACAATGCGCATAGGCATACCGTTTCTGGATGTCCGTGATTGGTTTCAGTTTCTTTGAAAGTGAAACAATTTCCTTTTGAGTTTTGGTGATTGGCTTCATATCAGAAATCGAATAGAGTGGGTGAGACATTGGGGTTACTTGCTGCAGGTTTAGGCTTCTTGCGGTTCTTCATCTTCTGAATTTCTTCATCCTGATACTGACGGATAGCCTTCTGCCGGGCTTCTGCCTTTTCTTCTTCAGTAAGTTCGATATGGTGGTTCACCACGACATTACACTCCATCGGTTTTCCTATGTCAATGCCATCTTCTACATAGAAATGGATGCACTGACCATAAATCTCATCGTCAGAAAAGCCGGAGCAACCTGTACTTTGTACCCAATTAAGTACATAAGTCACGCAATCATCGAGGTTCTTGTGAGGCTTGTGATAGCTCTGGGCAAAGAGTTCGTCACTCGCTGCCTTATTATCCAAAAAAGCCTTGATAGTCTGTTTGAAGTGTTCTGTACCTTTCATAATTATTCGGATTTAAGTTCTTTGTAACTGATTTTTACCAATAAAAATGCGCCATAACAGATAATGAAAAGAAGTGCCGATACCACTATACTGGGATTAGCATGTATAAAAACTGCACTTAGGTACATAGCCACTGCACAAATAGCCATGATGACTGAAAGGATAAACTGAACTGCTGCCATATCGCTCTGAATTAGTTGGTTAAACATCGAATTATTCTTCAGCGAGCTTTAGACCTTTTTTGAAGGATTTCCTTTCCTGTGTCTTTCGCATCCGCTGACTTTTTTTTTAGATTGAGAATCATTCCCCATCTGAGTTTGAGCCTTTTTTTACGGCTTAAACAGGTATGGGAGAGAGGAATCAGAAAAGTTTTGGACGGAAAAAATGTTGGGGCAGCGACGGCCGTCATCGTTATTTTTTCGGGACAAAGGCCGTGGCCGGAACTCTTTCATTTCCACTTGACCTTATACCTTTGCCGACAAAAAACAAAGGCTCTCAGATAGGGTATGAGGAGCAAAAACGAGGGAAGCAGGATGCCTTCGGAAAGACACGGGAAAGGAATGGAAGAAGAAAAAGAATGAAACTGAAAAGAACACCCACCGCAAACGGTACAGGGTGCCGGGAATAAGAAGTACCTTCAGGTACTTCATCATCGGGTGAACAATGCGGCTGTAGCAGGCACTCATATCAGACCGGTACGTGGAGCATGTGAAAGATTAAGGTTGTTAAGGCAAATGCCTTAGCTCCGTATCGGACATGGTACGTGCCGGGATATGGGTGCCTTTCTTGACCGGCTCTTAGCAGTCTGTGAGCCTGAGAACGGAGGGATAAGTGCCAGACAGGGCAAGAATACAGACGGTACCTTTATGGGGTGGTGGGAGTAAGAGAACTGCGTGTACGCAAGAACAACCTGAAAGGCTCTGCCTTACCTTATGGTATCACACCCGGACAGCATACGGAGCACATCAGCAAAGCCGTTGTGCCCCAAGATGCAGTCTGGGTGCGTATGGGTGAGCAATGAGTGGAGTGCATGGTCGGAAACGAAGTCTTTGGCCATGCAGCGCAACGGATGGCCGCTGCCTCTGTCCGAAGGTGAGCAACAATGGTCACCCTGGAACAAAGGCAACCGGACATACCTTAGCAGGGTGGTGGGAGTATGAAAAACGCGTTAGGGATAGAAGAATAAAGCCCACTGCAAAGCGGGGACTTGACGCGGATAGCCCGGCAGTTTACTGAAACGCCCAATAAACAAGAAAAAATATCACAACAGAATCCTTCATCAGGAAGAAAATCCGAGCAAAGTACGAAGTATGAAATTCAGGAATCAAACAAGCAAAAGTTCATACTCACAAAGAGACAACATAACAACTTGTCATTCAAGCAATTCTTCCGAGAGTACCATTTCCCCTGTTTCTTAACTCTAAAGGCTATGAAATATGACATCAGTAACAAGGTCTCTCATGCATAATGTATAAATTTGAAAGGAAAAGGGATTATGGCAAAGATAGGATATATAGTGACAGAACTACCAGAACAACACATCGAGGAAGACGAACAAAGGATTCAGAAAGAGAACTGCGAGATCATCTACAACAACATGGAGGGGAAATCCACAGAACTGAAGAAAATGATGGACAACCTGAACGACAGAGATGAAGTTATCTTCTAATCAATGGCTGATGCCTTTAAAGAAGTAATACAGTTTTGCTTATTCTTCAATATAAGTAGAATTAAAATTTTCAGAGTTATATTTTTAGGGGACATCATAGACCGTTATGGAGAGAAATATGAAAGTTCTGCGAAAATCTGCTGCACGCCATATCGACCCTGACAGAGGATTCATACGCAATCAGGAAGATAAGGAACTTTCGGAAAAAGAGAAAGGAGCAGAAGCCAAAAAAAGCAGCTTCGCAACGAGAAATGCGTGGAGCTGTACAAAACGGGCGTACCGACAGAAGATATAAGGAAGCAGGTAAGTTTCAGAAGCGAAAGCTCTGTATTCAGGATTCTCAGAGCCAGTGGGGTGAAAACAGACAGGAGAAGGGATGGAGAAGAATGAAGGAGCATGAAGAACAAAACTTAAAGGCCTGCAACAAAAAAATTATTGTATTTTTATCATGCCTCATATAAATACACTGAAAGAAGAAAAACGAAAACATTATTAGAAGAGTAATGAAAGGTAATACGTATCGGAAATCGATATATGTGATTTTTTTTGAACCAACAGGAAAGGCAGACTATTAAAAGAAATAAATATGAAAGAGATAACCCTATTAAAGTCAAAATATAAAAGGAACGGATACCTGATATTCAGAAAGAGCGACAACCTGAGAAAAATATGCAAGGCTATACCAGAAAACCTGTGTGGAGTGTATATCTACACCATAAAGGAAAATGGCAAGAAGCGTATAATATACATCGGCTGTTCAGGTAAGATAGAAAACGGGATACCCGTATGCAGACAGAAAGGCGGACTAAGGAGAAGGATATGCGGCAAACAGGGTAACGTATCAAGAGACACCTTCTATAAGGAAGTAATGGAAAAGGAAGGAGTCTCAGAAATAAAGATTTACTGGTTCGACACAGAAACGGATGATCCGGAGTTTATTGAATATGATTTAATTCTGAAGTATATCATCAGAGAGAAGGAATTTCCGGAGTTCAACAATAAATTGGAACGAAAAGAAAACAAAGCTATCAAAGATTTTGATTCTGTGACAAAATCAAAATAACACCAAAAGAAAAAGCATATAAAGGTGACAATCCTATCACCCCTATATGCTCAAAGAGTATCTATAAATGAAATTGATGCTGATTCTTACATACGGTTTTTCTGGCTGTCGCCTGCTCCAGTTCCTTTATACTTACTCTTAGCAGTATTGAACTTGTAACGGACAGTTAGCCGGACTGTACAGTTATTGGGCTCTTCTTTCATGTGCATGGTCTGCATATTGCTTACATACATCATAAAGTCACGCTTATAGCTGTTGAACAGGTTTGTTGCATCCAGACGGATATTCAGCTTGTCATTGAGAAGGCTTTTCTGTAATGCCATATCCATTCTCCATGACGGTTTCAGGAATCTGCCGTTCTTCATGTCTCCCTTGCTTGTGTACATGAAATCCGCATCGAGCATGAGGTCCCAAGGCAGACTCAGGTTGTTGTTCCATATAATTGTACCCATTGGGTTGTCCAGACTGAGGTTGCCTTGCGGAGTCTGTATGTCGTACCACTGCTTGTTCAGCTGGAATCGCCATTGCGGTTTCCATATACCAATAGTAGGAGAAAGCGTTACACCGGCAAAAATCTTATCGTATGCTTCCGCATTGGCAAGTGACATAAGCATGATGGTAGGATCATTCTCGTCATACAGGCTGGTTACGTTGAGAATATCATTCTTCACCCTATTATACCCTACAGACAGTTGCAACCATCTATAAGTAGCCCCCAATGTAAGGTTATGTGTAAACTTCGGGTCCAGCAATGGATTTCCGGTTTCATAAGTATATTTGTTTATAAGCAACATGCTGCTTCTCAAATCCCAATAGGAAGGCCTGGCTATATCAGTGCGATATGCCAGCTGGAAATTCACGCGATTGATAGGAAATGCGATAGAAAACGTAGGAAACAGGTTACTGAAGTTCTTGCTTTGCTCATCCACACGGATATCCTTCTCAAAATAATCGGAAGTATTATACTCGTATCTCAATCCCGCCAAAGCCTGTACGCGGCCAAACTTTCTGCTGTATTCCACAAAAGCCGCACCCATATTTTCACGAATCCGGCTGTCATCATCCGAGATAATGCCTTCAGGATTCAGATTGATATTCCTGCGGTTGGTATAAGTATATTCACCCCCAAACGACAGTTCACCACCGCATACAGGTCGGGACAGAATCAGCCTTGCAGCATAAAGTGTGTTGTCTATGTCGTTGAAGATAGATACATAGCGATTGTTCCCGCTTCCGTCAGCCTGTTCTGTCTTTTCATCAAGATAGCTTGCCTTATCGCTCTTATCCCAATACCCGTCTAAGTTCAGGTCTATGCTCCAGTCCTTGATTTTACCATTATAATAGGCATTCACCTGATGATATTCGGAACCGTTGTCTATGATATTGGGACTGTGTGTCTTTTCTGACAGAACCCCGTCACGATATACATCTGTATTGGTTTCCATCAATGATTTTGAATAAGGAGTCTTGTGATAATCGTAGCGTATACCTAAAGCCGAATTTTCATTGAAGGTATAGTTTACGGCTAACCGGGCGTTAAAGTTTTTGGATGTCCAGTCGTTGAATGTGGTGGATTTCTGCTGCCAATGTTCTTGTAAGTAAGTATCCTGAACCAGATCTTTACTTATCCATCCGTACATTCTTGAGCCATACAGCATACCGGACAAATCCCAGCCATTCTTACGGTAATTGAAGTTCAGCTGCTCCAATGCGCTCCAGTCTCTATTATATTGGAACATGGCACGGTTGTCAAAGCCGAATCCTTCACCTTCCGCTTTCTTGGTGATGATACGTATTACGGAGGTTACTTCGGCACCGTATCTTGCTCCCGGATTATTGACCACCTCCACAGATTTTATATTCTCAGCCGAAAGCCTGTCCAGTTCAGAGTTGTCAAGCAGTTTCCTGCCATTGACATAAATTTCAGGAGTACCACGACCGAAAACATTGATTTCTCCATCCTTCGAAGTGACATTAGGTATCTTGTCAAGCATCTGTTCTGCTGTTCCGGCTTTTTCCAAAGCTGTTCCAGCCACTCCTGTCACCATGGCATCCCCTTTCATCCGGGTCACAGGAAGATTGCCTTTTACCACCACCTCACCAAGCATCTGTGCATCCGACACGAGCTGCACAATACCGATATTGGCTGGTGATATCGGCTTGCACACCGTCTTATATCCGATAGAGGATATTTTCAGAATCTGGTTTTCCGATGTGGCTTCCAGTGTGAAAGATCCGTCTTCACCGCTGATGGTTCCAGTGACGAATGTCGAATCCGGCAGTGACAGCAAAACCACATTGGCGTATGGCAACGGCTGGCTGTTCTCGTCAATCAATTTTCCGCTAACTGTCTGTGCGGACAAACTGACAGGTAGTATGA
>ULLG01013774.1_pt1 | contig 8531 bp, 9 predicted proteins | sample 1951341 | NCBI WGS metagenome assembly ULLG01 (sample SAMEA4835519, study PRJEB28245) | human gut metagenome | biome: gut microbiome; material: fecal sample | place: Denmark | collected 2008 | reverse complement strand
ATGAAATGACTCACGGATTCGACGACCAGGGCCGTCAGTTCGACAAGAATGGTAACCTGACCGACTGGTGGGCTCCGGGTGATGCCGACCGCTTCAAAGCACGTGCGCAGGTGATGGTAGACTTCTTCAACAATATCGAAGTATTGCCGGGCTTGCATGCCAACGGTGAACTGACGCTGGGTGAGAACCTGGCCGACCACGGAGGTTTGAACGTGGCTTATCTGGCCTTCCAGAATGCGACGAAAGATGCACCTCTGGGTGTGGTAGACGGTTTCACTCCTGAACAGCGTTTCTTCTTGGCTTACGCTACTTTGTGGGCTGGTAACATCCGCGACGAGCAGATTCGTGTGTACACCAAGTCAGACCCTCACTCTTTGGGCAAATGGCGTGTGAACGGTGCGCTGCCGCACATCCAGGCTTGGTATGATGCCTTCCACATCACACCGTCTGATCCGTTGTATGTAGCTCCGGAAAAACGTGTGAACGTATGGTAAGCCACAAATTCTGAAGTTTACCATTCAGCATAAAAAGGTCTATGGACTGTCATGAGGTCCATAGACCTTTTTTTTATGGCCTTCAGTTATTCTTTCATTTCTACTGGCATATTCTTTCCTTTCTGCCGATGTTTTCTCTGTACTGCACTTTGGGATTTGTATTTCACAGTGTAAAATATATATCCCACACTGTGGTTTTTGTATCCCACAGTGTGAAACAGAGAATTTTCCTTTCCGTTTGACCATAAAAAGAGTGTCATTTATTTTTATCTGGTGGATGAAATCACGGTTTTCCGTGATGTATATGAAATGAGAAAATCCTTTCTTTGTATAAGTTAGTAGGAAGCAGGTTAAGAATCCTTATTTAAAAAAGGATAAGAAAGACCACTACTGGATTATCTATTATTATGGGGAAAAATTTGGGTGTAAGCTGAATGAATCTGTAGATTCAACCTCTTGTTTGAACGATGGACCCCTTTCTCTCTACTCTGCCGGAGTTTTGAGAAAGGGGTTGCTTATGATGAAGATGTTTTTGTTATTCTTCATCATACAGGTTGATGATTCTTTTGGAAACTCTGTTGACCGACGAGCAGAGGACTGTGTTTGAACAGATGAAGAAAGGGTGTCCACAACGGAAGCAATGAAGGCTTATGCAGTTGTAAATATTTTTATTCCGATAAATAAGAATATGAAATAGGTTATTTATGGGAATATTATTTTTTATATAATTCCTTATTTTTGACAAAAAATAATACTGAAAGGAAAATAGCCAGGTAAATGGCTACAAAAAGAAAACTATGAAAACATTTTTTGCGTCCTTATTTGTAGTAGGAATGCTGTCCTTTATGTCAGCTTGCTCTTCGAATACTCCTTCTGCTGTGGTCGAAAAAGGGTTGAACTGCGTATTGTCCGGAGATTATAAAGGTTATGTGGATTTGATGCAGTTAACGGATGACAATGATTCTCAGGCAACAGAAGAAGCCAAAAAAGAGTTCGCCGAGATGATTGAAACACAGGCATCTAACCAGAGTGACAAAGAAAGACTGAAAAGTTATGAGATTCTGAAGGAAGAATTTAGTAAGACGGGAACTTACGCCAGAGTGACTTTGAAGGAGGTCTACATGACGGGGGATGAACATGAGACTGCTTTGTATTTGGTGAAGAATAAGAAAGGACAGTGGGAAATCATGCTTTGGGGAACAGACAGATTGATGGATGAATAATCCATGACATGCTACAATGATGAAGGACGAAGAATCCGTATTACAATACCGGGGAGTTGTAATGCGGATTCTTTTTTGTCTTTATATTGGGAACCAGAAATGAACAATGGTTCCGTGGCCTTCTTTCGATTTGATTTCGCAATCACCTTGTAGCTTGGAGCATCGTTCTTTGATGTTTTTCAGCCCTAATCCACTCTGGAGAGGATTGTTGGGAAGCGGGTTGGGGGTAAAGCCTTTTCCGTCATCTTCGATAAGGACATGGATTTGTCCAGCTTCCAGACTGATGGTAACGTAAGCATTTTGAGCGTCGGCATGTTTTATCAGGTTGGATATTGCCTCCTGCAAGATACGGTATACTTCCTGTGTCTGTTCGGGCGGGAAAGAAATCTGCTTTATGCCCTCCTCTATATAACATTCAATGTGAATGTTCTCCAACGATTTCAGTTTGTCGGTGTAGAGTGCCAGCACCTGATACAAACTGAAATTATGAAAAACAGGGGTTGCCAACTGATGGGAAAGATTGCGCAGGGCTTCTCTTATTCGTTCGAGCTGGACACTGAAGGACGGAGTCTTTGCTTGCTGCATTTCCATTTCGATGGATAACAGGTCGTTGCATACGCCGTCGTGCAGTTCTTTGGATATGCGGTTATTGCTGTCCTCCAGTCCGCAGATATATTGTTCTGTCATTTTCTTATGCATGTCGGTGAGGAGGAGCTGGCTTTGCATTTCTTTGTCCTTGATTTCTTTTTCCAGTTTCAGTTGCTTCAGGTTAAAAGCGATTTTTCTTTTGTGCATGCTGATGGTCAGGATGACAAGGAGCAGGACAACCAGTACCAGTACGCCCCCGATGGTATAGGTACGTGTCAGGTAGACTGCTTTCTCTTCCGCACGTTTTTCATTGATACCGGCAATCTGCAAGTCTTTTTCTTTCAGGTCCAGCTCGGCCTCGAATCCGGACAGCCGGTTGTGGAAATACTGGTTATTCAGTTCTTCGTTGGCTTTATAAGCTTCGAGCACTAGCTGGTAGGATAACTGGTTCTCATGTCTTTTGGCCTCTATTTCAGCAAGGGTCAGGAGCACTTTGGGAAGCAGGCCGGAGGGGTGTTGCCGGGCAAAGTCGGCTGCTTTCATCACATGCTGTCGGGCTTGAGATAGAGAATCTGTATCGTGAAACAGCACGTAGCCGTACAGGTATTCCAAATTGGCAATGTTTGCTTTATTGAGCGTGGTGGCCTTGTAGCTCATGGCTTTTTGAAAGTATTGTAAAGCTTGTGACGGTTTGCCCAAATCCCTTGCCACCCGGGCATATTGTGTATATGCCAGCAGCTTGAGCCCATCGGGCATTTCCGGCTGTAGTTTCTGGTTCACCAGACGGAGCGTGTCGAGTGCATTGCCGAGCTGGTGGTTGTTGGCCAGCAGGATGGCATGGTTGCATAATCTGTTGACTTCTCCAATGCGATAGTCCAGGGTCAGTGTATCGGTTTGAGGATAGGCAAACATTTTGCGGGAAACCTGTATGGCTTCATTGTTTTTCCCTACTTCGTTGTAGAGAATGGAGATATTGGATACGATGATGGCTGCCAGGTTGTAGTTTCGCAGGTTTTCGGTAATGGCCAGCGCTTTTTCGTACAATGAAATGGCATTGTCGAACATAAAAAGTTTCCGGTGTATGACTCCCGATAGATTATAGGCTTCGGCCAGATTGGCTGAATCTTTCAATTGCTCCAATAAACTGATTGCTTCTGTAGCCGTGCCTCTGGCTTCTTTCAGGTGGTCGGCCTGCCATTGTCCGTAGGCAGTTTCGTACGTCGCAAGTGCCTCGATTGTCTGTATTTGGGAGCGGGAGGACTGGTCTGTCTGTTGGCTTTCCAGTGTGGTGGCCTTTTTGCGGGTTTGAGCCAGTAAGGTATATGCTTTGTCGCAGTCTCCTTTCTGATTGAGGTAGCGGGCGTAATCCAGGTCGATATTTAAGGCATAAATCTTATCTTGTTTGTAACGGTTTTCACGAGTGATGACTCCGTAGATAGAATCCATCCGGTCATATTCACCATTATCCCCAAATGACTGCAGCAAGTCGGCCAAGTTGTCATTTTTGTCACTGGCCGTTAAATGTGCGGTCAGGCAGAGAAAAATAAAAAATACAATTTGTTTCATATCGTAATCCAACCTTTTAAAAAAGCAATTCGCATGAGATGTGATACGTTGGTGGCTCCACTCTTTAACAGGATATTTTTCCGCATCGTATCGATGGTATTCTTGCTAAGATTAAGTTTGTGGGCGATTTCGTCGGAAGTAAGCCCACAGGAGAGCATCTGAATGATTTCGTTTTCGCGTGGGCTGGGAGTGTAGTTTATCTGTCTGGAGGCAGACTGGTCGCCCACAATGGAAAGTACGATGTGCAGTGCGGTAGGAGAGTAATATTTGGTGTGTTCCTCCAATATCCGTTGAACGGCTGTTTCGATTTCATCTATTTTGTCGTTTTTCGTGACGATGCCTGCCACTTCCGCCTTGGTCAGCAGTTTGATAATCCAGAATTCGGTGTGCATGGTGTACACAAGTATGGGAATCTGGATTGTTTTCTGCCTTAGATAGGTTATGATATCCAAAGCTGTTTTATCTTGGATTTCATAATCGATGATTAGCAAATCGGGAGTGGTGTGGTTCAGATAACTGTATAATTCGGAGTGATGATGCCCTGTAGTTACCTGATAATGCGGATTATGTGCCAGTAACTGGCTAAGACCTTCAGTAATAATCGGGTGGTCATCCAGAATGTATAGGTTTTTCATGGAGGAGCGTATTTAATTCTTTAGCTTTTTTACAAAGATGATAATTTTTCTTGCGACATGCAAGTGCAGGTAAGGAAAAGAGGTGTTGGCTGCCCGAATTACCGTATGTTATCTGTTAATCTTTTTCTTGGCTATTGGGGGAGAATGTGTTATATTCGCAAAATCTAAGCGCTGGTGAAAAGTAAATGACAATTAAAATAAAATAGCAGTATGATATGAAGAGAACAGCTTTATTGTTGGCAGGGCTTGGCTTTTGTTTGTGGAGCCAGGCTGAGGAGCCGGTAAAAGACTTTTCTTTTGCCGGATACAAGGTCGTATTGATCCGCTCGGATACCTTTCGCGTAGAGGTGGAAAATCCGGAGCTGGGAATACAGAAACTGGAGAATGGGACACTGTCGTTCACGCTTAAGGATGCAAATGGAACGATGCCGAAAGGGAAAGTTCGTGTTTATACAAACGATGTTCGTAGAATCAGCATGATTTGTTCTGAACTGACGACAGACAGGCCACTTACCGTAGATTCACTCAGCGTGTCGTTGGCTGCAGGTTCCAGGGGAACAATGGACGTAAAGGCAAAATATCTGCAGGTATCGGCTGGAGCAGGTAGCCAATTTACCTTAAAAGGAGAAACGGATGAGCTCGACTGTACGACCAATGGCAATAGTCGCGTCAATTTGCGCGGATTGAAGGTGAAGAAGCAACAGAAAAACTGAACTAGTTCAGATTGGCTTTTTGGGTCTCTCTATTTAAAAATCACATTACCTTATTAGAATAGTATTACATTGTATTTATTACCTTAATTTTTTACGAAAAAATGACTTCAAACAACAAAACTATGATTCCTTTGGCTTTTATTGGAATAATGTTCTTTGCCATAGGTTTTGCTTTGGGAATTAATTCTTTACTGGTACCGGTATTGCAAGGTTCACTGAATATATCCAATGCCGCTTCCTACCTGATTATTGCTGCAACCTTTATCCCTTTTCTGCTATTCGGCTATCCTGCCGGACTTACGATAAAGGCGATAGGATATAAGAAAACCATGTCATTGTCCTTTTTTATATTTGCAGTTGCGTTTTATCTTTTTATTTTGTCTGCAAATAGGGGCAGTTTCACATTGTTCCTTCTGGCTTCCTTCGTGAGCGGGGCGGGCAATGCCTATCTGCAGGCCTCTGTCAATCCATATATCACTATACTCGGTCCTTTGGAAAGTGCGGCCAAACGTATCAGTATTATGGGTATTTGTAACAAGCTGGCCTGGCCGATACCGTCCATATTCATCGTATGGCTCATTGGAAAAGATGTAAACAAGATTGGCATTTCCGACCTTGAATATCCTTTTCTGATTATCATCTTGGCATTTGTGATTCTTGGTATAATGGCCTTTTTCGCTCCCCTGCCGGAAGTAAAGGCAGAAGGAGAAGATGCTCCGGCAGACAATGTGGCTGACGAATCCAATAACTCTGGAAAAACATCTGTATTCCAGTTTCCACATTTGTTGTTGGGGTGTATTGCACTGTTTCTTTATGTAGGTGTGGAGACTGTATCGCTGGGTACACTGGTGGATTATGCCAATTCAATCGGGCTGGCAAATGCTGCCAACTATGCATGGATCGCACCTATAGGAATCGTTATTGGATATATATGTGGCATCATATTCATACCACGCTATATCAGCCAGGCTACCGCATTGAAAATATGCTCTATCATCGCAATTATCGGTTCCATACTGGTGGTTATCACTCCTTCCGACATATCTATCTATTTCGTGTCCTTAATGGCTTTGGGCTGCTCGCTGATGTGGCCTGCACTATGGCCTTTGGCGATTGCTGACCTTGGCAGATTTACGAAAACAGGTTCATCACTACTTATTATGGCTATGTTCGGCGGTGCAGTCATACCGACTGTGTATGGTTGGTTAAAAGACGCATGTGGCGCACAACAGGCATATTGGTTATGTCTACCCTGCTTCCTGTTTATTTTATATTATGGAATGTACGGTTGTAAGATACGTAAGTAAGAATAAGAGGTCGTTTCATTTTGAAACGGCCTCTTCTCGTATTTGAATCGGTCAACATTCACGGTTATAAATTGTTAAGGATAGAAATAGAAGGCTCCAACACTTGGATTTTGATTCCCTAATTAATATATTTGTGATATCAAAATAATATCACATAAATCTAATGGGTATGGAAACGAAGGAAATGAAATTCAGTGGCTTTAAAATGAATGGCTTTTTAGCTCTTTTCTTGTTCTTGTTTGTATGGGCTGGAATAACGGTATGGTGTTTTACTGTGGGAGAAACTCTCTTTTATATATTGGGAGGAGTGATGGTGCTATTGTGGATTATTTTAAACTGCGGCTATATGCAGTTGGAACCTAATGAAGCACGTGCCATGGTTTTCTTTGGCAAATATAAAGGCACATTCAAAGAAACGGGATTCTTTTGGGTAAATCCGTTCATGGATAAAAAGAAACTGTCACTTCGTGCGCGTAATCTGGATGTGGAGCCTATAAAGGTGAACGACAAGATAGGCAATCCCATTCTGATAGGGTTGGTATTGGTGTGGCGGTTGAAAGATACCTACAAAGCCATGTTTGAGATTGATGCACAGACTATGGCCAGCACGGGAGACGGTAAGTCGGCCAATGCGGTGAATGCAGTGGCCAGCCGCATGAATGCGTTTGAGAACTTTGTCAAGATACAGAGTGATGCGGCTTTGCGTCAGGTGGCCGGACAGTACGCCTATGATGACAATGAATCGAATGTAAATGAATTGACACTCCGTTCGGGAGGTGAGGAAATCAATGAGCAGCTGGAACAAAAGCTGAATGAGCGTCTGGCAATGGCCGGTATGGAAGTGGTGGAAGCTCGTATCAATTATCTGGCTTATGCACCGGAAATTGCTGCAGTCATGCTCCGGCGCCAGCAGGCTTCGGCCATTATCAGTGCCCGTGAGAAAATCGTGGAAGGAGCCGTTTCAATGGTCCACATGGCACTGGACAAATTGTCGAAAGAGGAGATTGTGGAACTGGACGAAGAAAAGAAAGCTGCCATGGTAAGCAATCTGCTTGTGGTGCTCTGTGCGGATGAGTCTGCCCAGCCGGTGTTGAATACTGGCACGCTGAACCATTAATCCGGGAATGACAGGCGGTGATTCCGCTCTGTGCTTATGTGAGTAGAAATCTGGTTGTTTAATTTTAAGTGAGGAGGATATAGTGCCCAAGAAAGAAAATACGACCAAAAGCTTTGTACTGCGGGTAGACGCTGCCACGATGGAGGCCATAGAAAAGTGGGCAGCCGATGAATTCCGCAGTACCAATGGACAATTGCAGTGGATAATCAATGAAGCCTTGCGCAAAAGCGGGAGATTGAAGAAAAGTAACCGGAAGAAAGACGAAGGAGAAGAATCGGATGATTAATTTGGGATTTTACACAGGGAGCGGCCGCAATGTGCGCTATCAGCGGACAAGCTTCGACTATTTGCTGACAGGGATTGCTTTCCTGCCGGTGTTGGCGGGTTGGATATATATACTGTACCGAAGTGAACAGACAGGTGGACTGTTTTTTCAGGAAAACGGTGCGGCAGGCTTTGTGATGTTACTTTTATTTTTGGTGCTGGGCTGTAGCATGTTTGTGCCGGTCCGATACTATAGATTTGCCTTTCGGGTTACAGAGGCAAATGTGGGGCGGCAATATGTGTTGGCTATCCGGTTATGCCAATTTTGGAATGTGGCAATCGGTTGTCTGAATTTTGGGAAGTTGCTTGATGAGAGCTGGGCGGGTGCGATTTATTTGTCTGTATTTGGTTTGGTACTGATGGCCTTTACATTTGTGGCTTATTCTGTATTGGCTTATAAAATGCGTTGAGGTACAGATAAGTATATTCTCCTTCCGTAATATGTGGTGGTTTCTTGTACTTCTTGGTTGACTTTTGGGCTTAATTTGCGCGATTAAACCGCTGCTTACAGGGATAGGCCTAAAAACAAAAAAGCATCGACAATCATCAGATTATCAATGCTTT
>ULLG01029719.1_pt1 | contig 8623 bp, 9 predicted proteins | sample 1951341 | NCBI WGS metagenome assembly ULLG01 (sample SAMEA4835519, study PRJEB28245) | human gut metagenome | biome: gut microbiome; material: fecal sample | place: Denmark | collected 2008 | reverse complement strand
ATTGGGCTTTTGGGCTTATATACAGGAGCCAGACTTAATGAAATTTGTCAGCTCCAATTTGATGATATTCAAGAAGAAGACGGAATTAAGTTTATAAGTATCAACGAAAATGACGGTAAGCACGTCAAGACCAAGGCTGGTATACGTAAAATTCCTATTCATCAAGAGCTTATCAAATTAGGATTTTTGGAATTTGTAAATTTCATGAAAAAACAAAGCCCTGCAAAAAACAAACGCATTTTTATGGATTTAGAGCCAAACACACGCGGAGAGTTGTCTGCTCAACCGTCTAAATGGTTTGGGAAGCTCCTTGATTCTCTCGGTTTGAAGGACAAAGGACTTGTTTTTCACTCATTCCGCCATACTGTTCGAACGATTCTACGCAATAACAACTGTCCGATTGACCGCGTACAAAGACTTTGTGGCTGGGAGGGTTCTAATTCCCTCTCCGAACACTATGGAACAATCAGTATCAAAGTCTTAGCGGACGCGTTAAACGAGAAATTAGTTTTTGAAGGGTTAAATTTGAGTCATCTCTATATATAACTCATTGAAACCGTTTTTATTTATGGCAAGAGTCTCATGGCTAATTGTCATAAAAAATAGCCATTATAAATAATTTATGCTTTTATTTATTTTTACTTGCAATATACTGATTTATTAAATTTTCCCTCATTTTATAGAATTTATTAGAATAGTCTCTTTCATCAACATTATCTTTTATATTTATATCGTAATCCAACTCAATACATTCTGCTAATTCATTAATTTTTTTCCAACAATCTTCTATTAAAGCCATATTATAACGCTCATCTTTAGGCTTGCTTGGATTATAAAACATTAAATTCCCTCTATACGCGATATTTTCTATTACTAATAAAACTTTTTTATCATCATCATCTAATTCATATACAGGATGCGTTAATAAAAAAATTTTTCTCTGAACTTCATTTCCATCCCAATAATCAGCCGCAGCAGTTCTTAAATTTCTTCTGCTATCATTCCGAAGTGTTATGTCCTTTATAGCAACCATTATAGCGTGTTCTACGAACTTTCCTATCGTCATACCGCTAGCTTTACTTGCTAAATCCAACAGATATTTAGCTTTTTTTGATATACGGATTGACATGACTTCAGTAGTATCAACAGCTTTTTCTTTTTTTGCCATAGTTTCGCTCCTTTTTTTTGTAAAAAATGTAATTTTTTGTAATTTATCGTATTTTTTTTCTTGCTTCAAGAAAAAAATATGTTATACTTGTAATATAAAGATACAAATGTCTTTATATGTTTACAAATAAACAAATGAGGTTTAACATGAGTAATACAGATAATTATGATGGATTTATCGGCATTAGTTTGGCCAATATATTTAAAGGCCTTTCTCAAATAAATAATGAGTTAACTACTTTAGATAATTTATCTTTAGAGTATAAGGAGTCTATCCCTACCGAACTTAACAACTTCAAGCAAGACTTTCATAAACTCTTGTCTGGAACGGAGTTGTTTGATTTGGTTACCAAAGAGAATTTCGCTCTAAGGAAGATTATCTCTTTTATTTTGAGTGAAGAGATTGATGAAAATCAAGAAATGATTTTTCATTTTCAAGATTGTCAATCTACAGCTGAACAAAACCTTCAGTTTTTTGATAATTTTTGCTCTTTTGCGTCAAGTATGAAATGCGATACGACATCTCAAAACTCAAAAGATTTGAGACCGATGCAGAATGCTCTAAACGCAACCAAAAAATAATTCGAGCCCTTGAAAAAGAGCCCAAGTTATCAAAGGTTGTTGGTCAATGCGTAAAAAGGTGTGAACCGTTCAGTAGGTGTCAACATATCCTATGTAGTCATTGCAAACGAGAATTCAGGCTTCAATACGTGCCAAAAATTTGCGAATTTCTTGCACGACAAAAAAGTGAAAGCTGTATTTATGCCGTAACTTTATTGGAGCCTCTCGATGCAAGCTCTACCAAGGTTATTGATATTGCTAAACTAAAAAACACCCTTTACCAGAGGCTTAAGCGTCTGTTTGGAAACGAAGTCATCGTTATCGGTGGTTTTGATATATCCTTAAATACTGACGCTGAAAACAGTTGGAAACCGTTCTTTCACCCACATTGGCATCTTATTTTTATAACAAAGTTAGACGCCAAATATGTGCGTGAACAGTTAAAACAGTACTATAATAAGACAGATATTATAAAACGGCCAGTTCGCGTGGTTAAAGTTAATAGCTATAACAGAGCGGTTTCTTATATGTTTTCTCCTTATTTTTCAAAGCGTGTTCGATTTCTTAACACGAAACGGAAAGGAAGGAATCCGTTCTATGATGGAAAGGAGTATAAGCTGAACGGTAAAGAAATATGTAAATTGGCTAAAAAGCTTATGCATAACAAAGTCCAAGATATGTTGTTCTTATATGGTGGTCGAAAATATCGTGCATCATCTAAGGAAAAGCCTGTCAATGACTTTGAATTTAGAATCACGCAAAAACAGGATTAAATCCCCTCTTTCATTCAAACTTTCATTAGTTGTTTGAAAATTGCGTGTAACACAGCACCTAGTTGCTGTTTGATTAGCCTGTACGGTGAACGAAAGTAATAAAGTGAGTAAAAAAGAGTTTACTCATTATGCTCGACTTTACTCAATTATCAACCGTTCACCGTACTCATACCATATGGAGAAAACACATGACAAATGTAAAATTTAAAAAGAAATCGTTGACTTACTTAGGTCAACCAATTTGTAAAAAACTCTGCATTTCCTGCGGGGAAAATATCGAAAACAATGATATATTAATGATTTACGAATATGAAAATATCCGAGGAAGTACTGTCAATGTGGCTGTTCCTTTGTCAAAAGTCCGTAATAAAAAACTCTTAAGTCAAATCTTGCTAGATAAAGGCTTTCCTTTTGATTGGAAAAACAAAGAAATGACTGATGAGATTTGCGAATTTTTGAGCAATTATACTCCTTCATCGGTTATTCTGTTATCACCTCAAACTGGTTGGTATCAATCTGATGAAGGAAAATACTGCTACATTATACCTCAAAAGAGTTTTGGCTTTAAATATTTTCGCGTCAAATTTGTCGGTAACAATATCGACACAAAATATATAAACCAAGTAGGCAACCTTGAAAATTACCAAAAAGCACTTGAATTATGCCAATACAGTCCTGCAACCATATTAGCTGTTGGGGCTGCCTTAGCTGCTTTTTGCATTGCTCCTTTTGACTTTGAGACTTTTGGTTTGCATTTTTACGGAAAATCCAGTACTGGAAAATCGACTTTATCTAAAGTTGCTGCTGCAGTACTATATAACCCTGGGAAATTTATTACTTGGAAAACCACAGAAGCTGGTGTTGAAGAGGCTTGTTACAATCACAATGGTCGTTGCGTTGTTTTTGATGAAGCAAAGTTAATCTCTAAAGACAAGACTAAAATTGCTTCAATCATTAGTGATTTGAGCTATTTTATTTGTAGTGGCCAGACTAAAAAAAGGAGCTTAGCATACAGTGTTGGTACAGGAACAAGTGTAGGAGCTTGGAAATTAGTCTTCATAAGTACGGGGGAATTTGGCATTATAGAGAACGCTCTTAGCGTTAACCACGAAAAAGACGATGGCGAGAAGCTTCGTTTCATCGATGTCCCTGCTGTAGTATCAGAAGAATATGGAGTATTTCGAAAGTTACCAGAAGGCTACACTTCATCAAAAGAGTTAGTCTTTGATATTTTGAATTTGGTTAAAAAAAATTATGGGTGGTTAGGCTATGATTTCCTAAAGAAAATGGCTAGCGAACTAAATTCAGACCTACAAATGCAATTCAGAGAAAACTTTAAGCAACACATTAAATTCTTTGAAAGCGAGTGCTCTGATGGTAAACACGTTGGATATACGGAACGTTTTTTATCTCGCTTTGCCATCATTTATGCCAGTTTAATGCAAGCTATGGAATGGCAGCTCATTCCTTGGAGTAAAAAGTGCATTTTTAAGGCCGTAAAGGAGATGTACTATACCTCTTTAAATTGCATTAAAGATGACCAAGAAATTCTGCAAGATGGGTTAAATCGACTTGAAAAAATGTTAAACGTCAACAACGAACATTATCATGATCTAGCAACCTTTTCTTCTCAAGAAGATATTCTTAGAGCTTGGGGAAAACCTAATTTCTTTGGCAAAAAAAATGGTACCTACTTTGATTGGATTATCCCATCAAAAACTTTCGTATCCTGCTTTACTTCCACCAAGCAAAAGGAATTAGTAGAAGAGTTCCTTGAAGACCTCATTGAAAAAAACGATGATGGTTATGGTTTATGCAGTTTAGGACACAATGTGCGTAAAAGAGCAATTGTCTTAGACAAAGAAAAGCTCAAAAAATTATTATCGAAATAAAAAAACAAGGCGGTTAGTTTTCGGACTAGCCGCTTCTTTTATAGGTAATTATATATGGTTCGTCTGGATACGCCATATTTTTGAGCTATTGCTTTAATCGGAATGCGTTGATTAATAAGCTCCTTTATCTCTGAAACTTGCTCTGCACTAAGCTTCGGTTGGCCTCCTTTATATTTACCGTGAAGTTTAGCTAGAGCTATACCTTCTCTCTGGCGTTCTAATATAAGGTTGCGTTCAAGCTCTGCAACAGCTCCTAACATCGTCATCATCATTTTTTGGTATGGGTCTTGTTTGTCAGGTGCAAAAGTTAAGTTTTCTTTATGAAAAATAATCCTAGCTCCTTTGTGCGTTATTTCTTCAACTAAGTTTAACAAGTCTTTTGTATTGCGGGCAAGTCTGTCCATCGAGTGACAGTTTACTACATCACCAGCACGAAGATTCAGCAACATGGCTTGAAGTTCAGGACGGTTGGTATCTTTACCACTGATTTTTTCAACATACTCTCGGTCGCAAGAAATGTCTAAGAGCTGTCTTTCGGTGTTTTGGTCGATGGTGGAAACGCGTTTATAATTGAAAATCATATTTTTTACTCCTTTATGTGAAATTGACATTTATAACCCCTTTGCACAAATGTGAAATGAACCTAATTTTTAATGTTGTTTGCACAGGTTTTGACATATGCAATGGGGGTATACTTTAATTACACAGTCTCCAGAGAGAGGAAATATACCTGACAAAGACATATTTGATACTTCCTGCAGTTGGTCGTATCTATTTTCTTGAGCGGAATCTCCTCTATGTCGGAGCTGTCATAAAATTGCATTTTATCTTTGGTTATTCTTTTTATAACGGTATAGTGGTCTATCTTCTCGCTTTTAATGCGGATGTGAGTCACCTTCCCCGCTGCGGACTGTTGTTTTGCATAATCGATAAATTCGGTTAAAGTTAGACGTTTATTCCAAAATGGTCGATGATACACAAACTTTTGGTTGCGATTAGTCATCAACCAGTCATTTGCATATTTGAAAACAACTTCTAAAAGTCGGTAGTCAGCTCCATTCGTATTCAAATCGAATAATACATCTAAGCAACTAATCCCATATATCAAATGGTCATAAAGCTCCTGCCACTCTTTGTATTTAAGTTTTAAGCCAAGAGCTTGTAACGCATTGAGTGTTGAATAAACGGAACAGTACCTCGAAAAATATCCTTGGCGAAAAGCTTTCATCAGTACTCATCCGCAAACATAATGGTTAAGACACGGTTGGTTTGTGTTTCATCGTCAGGCTGCGGAGAATAAAACTCATAATTCAAGTCATACATATCAATTTTCCAGAAGATTTGTTGTCCACGATATTCAAAACAGCCGAAGTCGTGTTCACCATATGGATCGTTATCTTCATTAAAATCCGCAAAGTTCCTAACTTTTTTAATAATCTCGTTTTGTTGTAACAGTGGCAAAGCCGATACACCGCAAGTCAACAACACTTTACCACCGCAGAAGGTTTTACGGAACTTGTCGTTTTGTTCTGCAATTTTTTTCACATCAATTTTATTTTCCATGTCTAAGCTCCTTATTCAATATCAAACCAAGTCATCGCTGTGGCTAATAAGTGGTTATAGTCACCGGACATAGCTTCTTTCATGAATTGGTCGATTTCTTCTTGCGGGAGATGAGCTCTTTCCATAGCTCTTTTGCATAAGCCTAAAATCATAAATGCATTACCATCTTGTCCTGAAAGTTGAACAATAATTTCTGGATGTTTGATTTTTGTCATTGTTTTACTCCTTTAAAATAAAAAAAAGAGCCTCAACACTGGGTTGAAGCTCTATAAACGTTAAAATTTAGGTGGACGATATGTCCTATAACAAACTTATTTCCGCATTTGTAGGTTATGAACATATCGCCCTCACTTTCATACAATAAAAGTCCTTTCTGCATTAGCTATGGTGCAGACTAAACCTCTATCGAATTGTTAGTGAAATATAATAAAAACGAACGACGATAAAACGAATCGGTTCAATTTTTATTATATGTAATTATAACATATTTTGATATAAATTGCAAGTGAAAAATTGATAAAAATTAAGGAAAATCAACTAGTTGTCGGTAAAAACGTTGTTTATATTAACTATCAATTGTTTCAATTCCTCAACACTTAAAGTGATATCAAATGTGTTCTTTTTATTATTTTTTTTACCTGTATCTTGGAAATTAACAGAAACAATTTCTTTTGTGTCAGGATCTATACTTATACCTTTTATAAAGTGCCCATGAGATAAAGAATTTCTCATATGTCTGAAAAAATCTTTAGAACTACCGTTATACTTGCTTCTGAGAAATGCAATATCGACAGCTTTTAAGATATCTAAGTTTTCTTGTGGAACAATTAATGTTCCAAACAAAGAATTTAACAACATAGTTACTGCAAATGGATAATCTTTCGGATCTTCTTGGTGGGCGTCATTATATCTTTTTAAATTAATCATAGTTCTTTTAAAAAAATCTTTTTCTCTATCTTGGCTAAATTCTGTCATATCATTCTGTTACTTTCTTTACTATCACTCGCTCTCATATATTGCTAGATATGGCAAATAAACATCCATAAACTGCCCATCAAAATAAATCGAGTTACTTCATAAAATCTTCAAAAAACAGTTTACTAAAAAAGTGTAAAGGTTTTTATATCGTGTGTGAAAGAGTTGTAAAACTCTTTACGCAAATATCATCTAAAGTGATTAAGAAGCTTCAATCATCACTTTTAGAAGAAATATGCTAGACCTCTAAAAGAGTACAAAAAACCTTTACGTTTTTACTCTATATTAATATGAATTAAAATTCAACTCTTTTATTTTTAATATTTCATCTATATCAAATGTATTATTCCAATTATAGAACCATTCTTTTGCTTGAATATCATTAATAATCCGGTTAGCCTTTGTCTTGTCTATATTGTATAAATTTAAGATTTTTTGCTTAGCGATATCATCAATGTAAGGACACTTTATTAAATCAAAAAAAGTAATAAAGTCTTCTGCTTTCCTAAAATCATGGCTTTGTTGTAATTTTCTGTATATTTTTTCATATAATACAGATTTTACATCCGAATAGATTTTCTTATTTTGAATAAAATCTAATAATATGACTATCTCAAAATATCTGAGAATATCATCACTGTCTAATTTAAAAATTTTTATTATTCTTTGGGAAGATATAGAATACTCATCTGATGATATGACCTTATTTAACAGAGTTAATAAATCTAAAAATTCTATTGGCAGACCTATTTTTTCATATTTTTCAAAAATAGATAATATTTCCGAATATATAAAATCTTCAATTTCTCTAGATACGTTCTCATCTAATTTTAATGCTAATTGTGATGCTATATATATAATCTTAACTAGTTTATAGGTGCTTTCACATTTTGCAGATAAATTAATAATATAAAATGAAATTTTTAAAATTTCTAGCAAAAGTCTTTTCAAATGTAATATTTCTAATGTATCATTTTCTAAACTGTATATTTTAATCAAAAGTTTCTGTAAATTAGAAAGAATAAGACCTGATATACTAGTTGGATCAAGTTTATAAAACAAACCATCTCGTATCGTCTTGATAACTTGATAGCTTGATATAAGTGTAGCTTCTTTTTTTTCTTCATTTTTCAAAATATAATCAAGAGAGCTATCATGAAATGTTTTTAGTATATCTAAAATTTTGTTCTTTACAAATGTCTCTATCGTAACAAAAGGTCGTGTCATTAATTGTGTTTTTTTCTCATTTATATGTAAATTATATTTTTCTAGCTCATTCTTAACAATATCTTCTAGTTTTTTGCTATAAGCAAGATCATTAAAAAATATATAATAATCATCCACATAGCGACGAATAGAAATGTTGTAATCTTTAATTAGATTTTTCTCTATGTTTTTATCTATTCTTTGTAATATAATTTCTGCAAATATTCTAGAAGTTTCCGAACCTATTGGTATACCATTTGTCTCATTATAATTTGAGCTTTGCATGAGAGAATCAAAAGTTTCACCAAAGCTAGAAAAATCCTGATGTTCTTTAGCATAATCTTTCCCCATGATTGCCCAACTAATAGAATGGCTGTATATACTGTCAAAGCATTTTGATACATCAACTTTTAGTAAATAGTTATATTTTTTTTCTAAATCTAAAAGTTCCGTAGATGTATAAAATTTGTATAATAAATTATATTT
>ULLG01027119.1_pt1 | contig 8860 bp, 8 predicted proteins | sample 1951341 | NCBI WGS metagenome assembly ULLG01 (sample SAMEA4835519, study PRJEB28245) | human gut metagenome | biome: gut microbiome; material: fecal sample | place: Denmark | collected 2008 | reverse complement strand
GTTACGATGAGATGATCGGCAAATTCACCGGTCAGCCAACACCGGCATGTGGATTCTCCATCGGTTTTGAGCGAATCATCATGCTGCTTCTCGAGCGCGATTTTGAGATACCGGGAAGCAAGAACAAGACTGCATACCTAATCGATAAAAAGATGCCAAGCGACAAGCTGCTTAAGATCTTAGAGCAGGCAAAACAGGCAAGAGCCGAGGGGCAGATCGTGAATATCGCAATCATGAAGAAGAACAAGAAGTTCCAGAAGGATCAGATGATTACAGAGGGCTATACACAGTTCGAAGAGTTCTATGCGGATTCCTTTGAGGGGTAACCATTATTTATGATATGAAAACGCTCCGTAGCTGATGTAGATAATCGCGAACTCAGAACGACAGAGACGGGAGCGGGTATTTATAAATTAACTTAGACACAGGAGGCTATGAAAATGGCAGAGTCAATGCAGGGACTTCACAGAAGTCACAGATGTACAGAAGTAAATAATACGATGATTGGGAATACCGTCACCGTTATGGGATGGGTGCAGAAGAGCCGTAACAAAGGTGGAATCATCTTCGTCGATCTGCGTGATCGAAGCGGTATTCTGCAGGTCATCTTTGAGGAAGCAAACTGTGGTGCGGAGAGCTTCGCAAAGGCTGAGAAGCTTCGTTCCGAGTTTGTCGTTGCAATTACCGGTGAGGTTGCAAAGCGTGGCGGCGCAGTCAATGAGAATCTTGCAACCGGTGATATCGAAGTCATCGCGAAGGATATCCGTATCCTTGCAGAAGCAGATACACCACCGTTCCCAATCGAGGAAAACAGCAAGACGAAGGAAGATCTTCGCCTGAAATACCGTTATCTGGATCTTCGTCGTCCGGACTTACAGAAGAATATCATGATGCGCAGCAAGGTGACAACACTGGTTCGTTCTTTCATGGCAGACGAAGGCTTTATCGAGATCGAGACACCGACACTTTGTAAGTCAACTCCGGAAGGCGCGCGTGATTACCTTGTACCAAGCCGCATACATCCGGGTGAGTTCTATGCATTGCCACAGTCACCACAGATTTACAAGCAGCTTCTGATGTGCTCCGGCTACGACCGTTATTTCCAGATCGCACGCTGTTACCGTGATGAGGATCTGCGTGCCGACAGACAGCCGGAATTTACACAGATCGATATGGAGCTTTCTTTCGTAGATGTCGATGATGTCATCGATGTCAATGAGCGTCTGCTTGCAAAGCTGTTTAAGGAAGTCATTGGCGTAGACGTACAGCTTCCGATTCAGCGTATGACATACAAAGAGGCAATGGAGCGTTTCGGTTCCGATAAGCCGGATCTCCGTTTTGGTATGGAGCTTTGTGATGTGACAGATGTTGTGAAGGATTGTGAATTTGTCGTATTCAAGAATGCGGTTGAAGCTGGCGGAAGCGTGCGCGGTATCAATGCTGAGGGTCAGGGTGCAATGCCAAGAAAGAAGATTGATGCACTCGTTGACTTTGCCAAGGGTTATGGCGCAAAGGGACTTGCCTATATTGCAATCCATGAAGATGGAACAATGAAGTCTTCGTTTGCAAAGTTCATGAAGGACGAGGAGATGCAGGCACTTGTTGAGAAGATGAATGGTAAGCCGGGCGATTTACTGCTCTTTGCAGCAGATAAGAGCAAGCTTGTCTATGATGTACTTGGCGCACTTCGTCTTGAGATCGCAGATCAGCTTGGCCTTCTGAAGAAGGATGAATACCGTTTCGTATGGATCACAGAGTTCCCACTGCTTGAGTGGAGCGAGGAGCTTGGCAGATATCAGGCAATGCACCATCCATTTACGATGCCGATGGAAGAGGATCTGCAGTATATCGAGTCTGATCCGGGCAGAGTACGTGCAAAGGCATACGATATCGTATTAAATGGTACAGAAATCGGTGGTGGTTCCGTGCGTATCCACCAGGATGACATTCAGGAAATGATGTTCAAGGCACTTGGATTCACGATGGAGCGTGCATACGACCAATTTGGATTCCTGTTAAATGCATTTAAGTATGGAGTACCGCCACATGCAGGACTTGCATACGGACTTGACCGTCTGGTTATGCTGATGGCACAGGAAGATTCTATTCGTGATGTTATCGCATTCCCAAAGGTAAAGGATGCTTCCTGCCTGATGAGCGAGGCACCAAATACCGTCGATGCAAAGCAGCTTGAAGAGCTTGGAATCTCGATTGTGAAGCCGGAAGCTGAGACAGAAGAATAAAGAATAATAAGAAGATTACCGCATATGTATAGACTAAGGGAGACCGGAGTTTTGCATATGCGGTTTTTTGATCGGAAAAAAATCAGATTGTTGTTTGGATTTACCGTATTTTTAGTTTTGCTGATTCTGAATTGTGTGATGTATTGTAACAAAGCGGGGATGAAACGGGATTTGGTCGTTGTGATTGATGTCGGACATGGCGGCAATGATCCGGGAAAAATCGGCGTGGATAATGTAAAAGAAAAAGATGTGAATTTGCAGATTGCCCTATGCTTGAAAGCACAGTTACAGGCGCGGGGTGTGAAGGTAATCCTGACACGCGAGGGGGATGTGTGTCTGGCAACGAATGGTGCGACGAACAAGAAAGTATCTGATATGCATAACCGGGTGAGCCTGATCAATGCGTCCAGCGCGGACTATATGATCAGTATCCACCAGAACAGCTACCCCGAGGCAGAGATCAGCGGACCGCAGGTATTTTATTATGGTTCATCGGAAATGTCGAAGAAACTGGCGGAAGCGATACAGGCGCAGTTGATCGCCGATTTGCAGCCACCGAAGGAACGGGAGATTAAGACGGGCAATGATCTGTATATCCTGAAAAACAGTCAATGCCCGGGCGTAATCGTAGAGTGTGGATTCCTGAGCAATCCGACAGAATGCGAGAACTTGCAGAATCCACAATATCAGCAGGCGGTCCCGGCGGCAATTGCGCGCGCCATCTGCAAATTATAATTCGACGGTGAAACAGATCCATGTATGTTCATGGAATGTCTCGTTATCCAGATAGATTTTACCGTTGTAATGATCGACCAATTCTTTCAGATTCGGCAGACCTTGTCCGCGGGAGGTGCGTACTTCTGCGGACGTTTTGGTAGAATAGCCACGGACAAACATTTTCTTGCGCAGCTCTGAAGAAATCTCCCCTCCTTCGTTCTTTGTCTGAAATCGGATGTGTTCGTTTTTGCTGTCAAGAATCAGCGAGAATGTATGTCCGGGTTCTGTCGCTTCAATCGCATTGTCAATCAGAATTCCTAAGATACGGATCAGGTCGTACTCTGGAACCGGCGTAATAAGGGAGCGGTTCTTGATCTTAACAGAGATCAACCTGCCTTTTTGTTCTGCCTCTTTAATCTTACTAAATACAAATCCCGCTACAACGGGAAGATTGATCTTCAAAAGCTCAGATTCGTTGAACTCCTCTTCCAGAAATGTTGAATAATTCGCGATCGCGTCACTTAACGAATCATAGTCTTTGTAAGTATATGGCAGCATGCGGATCGCATTCATCTGATTGTTGAAATCATGCTGTTTGCCTAAGATGTCAGAGATCAGATCGTGCGCCATCGGTTCATAGGTCTGGTAATCTTTGATATCCTGTTGCTGAATTGTAATTGTGCGTTGCTGCTTTAGAACCATGATATCTGCTAACAGCAAGATGATCATAAAGGTTACGGTCATAGGAAATACTGCAATGGCATCGAGAGAATCAATTTTTGAGATTGCAATTGTCACTAAGTAAAGCATAGATATATAAGATAGTACAAGTTTGGCGATTAGTTTCCCGCTATTGATAAAAGTATGTAATCGGTTCAGTGGTAGTAAAGAGATAAAAATACAAATTACGCCAATAATGCATGTTAAGGTTAAATCGCTTATGATACTTGAAGAAGCAGAGATGGAGACAGGTAGGAGGATAATAGTGATTGCTTCGATTAAACCATATGTAACATAGCTAAACATAAATGGGAAAACACTTGTTGATATAGAGATATGCAAAATGAGACTATATGAAAATAACATTATAGGGAATGTTAAAAACCAGCCAAATACGTTTGGGATAAAGATAGAGAGAAGATTATTTATTATTCCACATACAGGTAAAAGTAACAGAGCTACAGATAATAAATCTCGCCTTTTTTTCCCTAAAAAGGAGCAGATGAGTATCAGTTCTGCAATTGTCTCCACAATATATGTACAACTGGTTAATATAAAAACTTTCATATAGTTCAAATCCCCTTCTGTTTTATAAATATTATAGAAGTATTTAGGGAAAGATGTCAATTAAATGTAATAACTGAATGGAATGAGTTTATTATGTAAATGAAGGAAAAATGTTGTCTATTCCCCACGAAATGTCGTTCGTTCCAAATCTATTGCGCATTTATTTTAATCATGTTAAGAATAATACAGGAATTCATTTGGGGATGAATTTCGAAGAATATTCTTTCAGAAGGAGGAGATGTGTGATGAAGGATATGAAGAAGGCGGTTGCTGCACAGTTGGAGGATTTGTCAGATGTAATCCTGACTCTTACAGGATGCCGGCATTTTTGGGGAGAGCCGGAGCTTCCTGATTGTATGAGAGTCGAGATGGAATCAGAATCTGAGAACTAGTACATCAACCAAAACACTTGGGGGTATCCGTTGTGCGGACTTTTGGCGGATATCCCATTTGTTAAAAAGCACATGGAGAACATAAGACAGGGGATGAATTATGAGTATCAATCATAGGATAGGGGAGCATGTGACACGGTATCTCGTGGGACGTGACTATGATGTGGCAGATGTGCAGTGTGCAAAAGTATGCTATGCAGTGGAATCAATTGTGGGAGATTTGCAAAAAGATCTTGTTCTATTTGTTATCTTTTCAGTATCTGGATTTTTCCGGGAATTTTTGTTTTGCTTTGTGACGGTCAATCTGGTTCGCCGGTTTCTGGGCGGTATCCATATGAAAACAAACATCGGGTGTACAGTTGCTTCGGTCAGTGTGTACGTGATCGCAGTGGCGGGCGGTGTACATGTCATATTTCCATATCCGGTCGTAGCGGGATTGTTGCTGTTTACGATGTATCTGATGGCGACGATCGCACCATTACCATCGCCAAATCGACCGGTTTACAAGGGAGAACGAAAAAAGAAGATTCAACAAAAAGGCTTGATCGGACTAGGCGTATTGAGTATCTGTTCGGTGATCTACCCTGCTTGTTCCACATTTATTGCATGGATTTTGATTTTACAGATTGTGGAGGTAGGAGTTGTAGTGATGAGAGAAAACTATTTGAATTATAAGGATATGGATGCGTCGCCGTCGATGTCGGAGGAGGCGGAAAAGCTATTTATGGAATGTACGCGGAATTATGAAGCACGAATGAATGGCTTGCTTCATTATCCGACGGAGTTTCGCTCTATGACGCGAAAAGAACGAACCAGCGCATTTAAGGGCTTTACGGATCAGGAAAAAGATGCAGTGATGAATCTTATGACAGACGAACAGAAGGAACGGTTAGTTCAGGATATCCGTTATCAGGCGGTGCTTGATTTCAGACGTGGGAAATAACTAGCAGGGACTGAAAGTGCTTTGGTAAAATATTTTCAGTCCCTGCTAATTATCTTTTTGACATAATCTTTATATTTACGTCCGACGGGGGTCGAGATATTGTGATTCCCCAGATAGAGAAGCGCGTTGGTCGGATCGTAAGAGTTCACATAATCACTGTTTACAATAAAGCTTCGATGACTTTGGATGAAATTCGGCGGAAGCTGTGCAATCAGTTCTTTCAGACGGATACCGCTTGTGTTGATCACATTGCTTTCCTCATAGATCGTCAGGTTCTTGCCAGCCGCTTCGATATACAGGATCTTTTCCGGAAGAACGCGAAAATAAATACCATTGACATCGCGTAGTTCTATGGGCGTAACGTCCAGAAAACGATTGTGGATCAGCTTGTCGATGGTATATAACAAATCTTCTTTCTTATAGGGCTTTACCAGAAAATCATAACAATTCGTTGCATGTATTGCACGTGGTGCGTCCATGGAATATGCAGTCAGATACAGGATTGGTGTTTTTGCATACCGCTGCATGGAACGAATCTGTGTTCCAAGTGCGATACCGTCCTGCTCGGACTCGTCATCTCCAAGAGAGATATCCAATAGGAATAGTTGGATTTTGTTTGCGCGCATCAATTGGGTTGCCTGCTGGTAATTGGTTGCTTTTATGCAATTCATATGATCGTATTTTTCGAGCAGGATGGATTCAATGCCATCTAACTGTTCCTGATCATCTTCTACTATTAAAACATCCATAAAGGAGCTCCTTTCACACGACTGTAAATTATAAATACGGCGTGATTTGAATGTCAATCTTTTTTCGATGCTGATGGAAAACTCGGTAAAGAACATGCTAAAAACATACAAAATATGACAGAAGCGTTTGCTTTTTTATAGAAAAAGCGTTATGATATAAACAGTATTGGAACGTCTGGATTGGACAAAATTGGAGGGTATATATATGAATATAGCAGCAATCGGAAATTCAAATCTGACGCTGGCAGTCAGTGATACCGGAAGTATGAATGCCATTGATATGGCGATGCTTAAAAAATCACTGGATGCGGTGGAGACAAACGGTGCGATGATTACACAGATGATGGAACAGTCTGTGAATCCAAACATCGGTGCAAACATTGATATCCGTTTATAAATGATATGATAAGTCCTGCATTTTGCGTGTAGGACTTTTTCTTTTGAATCAACGTCAAATAAATGTAAAATATGATAATTCCATGTCTTGTTTTTCATATAGCTATCGCGTACAATGCATCTTAGTTTTGTTGATTTTTATTAAAGATAAGAGGTATAAGATGAAGACGAAGATGACGTCCAAAGAGCGACTTCCGTTGATCGGAATGACTGTCTCAGCATTTATTTTTAACACATCCGAGTTTATGCCAATCGGTCTGCTGACTGATATTGCAAAGAGCTTTTCGATTTCTGAGGCGAAGGCGGGTATGTTGATCACGGTATATTCGTGGATCGTTATGTTGCTTTCCCTGCCGCTCATGCTGCTCGTGAGCAAGATTGATTATAAGAAGCTATTTATGGGAACAGTTGCATTGTTCGGAATCTGTCAGGTGTTGACTGTTCTGTCGAACAGCTATGGTATGTTGATGGCGTCCCGAATCGGTGTGGCCTGTGCGCATGCGATTTTCTGGTCAATCGCGTCTCCGATTGCAGTGCGTATGGCGTCAGAAGAACATCAGTCCAAAGCACTCAGTATGGTTGTGACAGGTACTTCGGTTGCGACGATTGCAGGACTTCCGCTTGGAAAAATGGTTGGACATTATGCAGGATGGAGAATCGCCTTTTTGATCGTGGCAATCATCACATTCGTTGTTTTGGCATATATGGCATTCCTGTTCCCGAAGATGGAGTGTGGCGAGCCGTTCCGTGTGAAGCAGCTGCCAGAGCTTTTTAAGAATCGTGCACTTGTCTGCATCTATATTCAGACATTTTTGTTTGTAGTGGGCTATTATACGAGCTACAGTTATATCGATCCGTTCCTGCAGCAGGTCGCACACATGGGAAATAGTACAGTCACCATTACATTGTTTGTGTTTGGTGCCGCAGGATTGCTCGGCAGTTTTCTGTTCTCAAAATTCTATGACAAATACCGGCATGGATTTTTACGTACGGTGATGATTTCGTTGGCAGTTGAACTGTTATTGCTGCTTCCTGCAGCAGGACAGCCGGGATTTATAATGGCGCTTTGTGCTTTATGGGGCATTACAGTACTTGTATTTAATGTATCATTCCAGTCAGAGACGATCCGCTGTACGGATGAACAGTCCTCGTCGGTTGCAATGTCGATTTTTTCCGGCATTTTCAATTTTGGTATCGGCGCAGGCAGCTTCCTTGGTGGAATTGTGTGTGACAAGGGACAAATCTCGCATATTGGCTTTGTAGGAGCTGCATTTGCGGCAGTCTCTGTGTTATTCTTCCTGACATGTATGTCGAAGAATCTGGTGGAGAATAAGTAACATTGATTGCTCTTTTTTCTGAAATGAGATATCATGTAAGCGGTTGTATCACAAGTGGATACAATCGCTTATTTTATGTAAAAAAGGAGAACTTATATGGCGGATAGAATCGGAATGGCACTTCGGCTTGCGAAAGAAGGAAGAACCGAAGGCTTTCAATATTTATATGAATATACAGTAGAAAAACAGCTTGGAAAGGCAATCGCCCTTATGGGGGATATTGGGCAGGCACAGTCGGTTGTGCAGCAGGCGTACCAGTACATATTTGACCAGATCGCGCAGGTTCCACAGAGTGATGTCTTTGAAAATTGGCTTTCTGAGATGATTCCATATTATGCGGTTATGACGGTTCGGGAGATACAGCCAGATGCGTTTGCAGGCTCAGAGGATCAGACATACCGACTCGAAGATGATGACATGGCGATTACAGAACCGCTGGAGGATTCGTTGGTATCCGCAGTATATACGTCTGATGAGATAGAGGCTATGACAACGCAGATCTTGTCTGAACTCACGGAGGCAGAAAAAATCTGTGTGATTATGCATTATCAGGAGAATCAGCCAGTTGCACAGGTGGCGAAGACGGTTGGATGCACGGAACAGGCAGCTGAGAGTCTGATTGCATCTGGAAAGAGAAAGATACAGGCAGCAATCGGACAGCTGGCGGAGGAAGATGATCGTGTCAGATGGAATCCCATTTCTTTTTTGATGGTACTTCTCCGATTAAAGGCAACAAATCTGGTAACCTCCGGTATCGCTGGAACGATTGCAACGTTTCAGATTGCGGGCAGTGCGG
>ULLG01020817.1_pt1 | contig 9131 bp, 8 predicted proteins | sample 1951341 | NCBI WGS metagenome assembly ULLG01 (sample SAMEA4835519, study PRJEB28245) | human gut metagenome | biome: gut microbiome; material: fecal sample | place: Denmark | collected 2008 | reverse complement strand
CGGCCATTCGGCGGGCAGACAGAGCTTGTCAGGGGGTGACAGATGAAGATGAACGGCTGGCAGAAAAAGCAATAAAAGAGAACAGGCAGGTGAGTCAAGGACTGACAATAGTTCGGGCTCTTTCATATCGGTTCTCGCCAATCTGTGACCGGTTGTTTCCATACGAGAGATTGCTTATTTACACAGATAAGGAGTGGATGTATTATGGAAAACAGGCGGACAAGTTACGGGATTTGTTTAGGGTGGAACTCTTAAGTGGGAAATTGTTCTATGGAGGGGGAGCAGACGGATATATCGGTAGCAAGGCTCAAGCTTATACTTGCCTTGAGATACAGGAACATATTGAGAAAATCAGAAATCTAATAAGAAATGGAAACATATAGCTATCATATCTTTTATTTTCCGTTTAAATGGGAATTACGTGGGGATGACAATAAACTCTTTACGGAGCAGACGGATTTGGAACGTATCCCATTGAATACACATTCTTTTTGGGAAAGGATGCAATACGATCCTAAGAAGAGTGATTCCTCGATGGATGCTGCCCACATTCAGGAAAGAAGTGAATTGTTTGGGGAACTGCAGTATTACTTTGATTTTGTGCATCCTGTGCTGTATGATACGGTGGGGGAAAAAAATCCCATCATCTTTCATTTTGAACGGAAAGAGCCCAAAAGTGGAAATGTGGAATATCACATCACAGTAAGAGATAAGGAAAATCAGACCGACAGGGAATACACTCTTCAGGTAGAAGCCATTAACCTGAATTTATATTCTACGGGGGTGGGAATCCTTTCGTTTTATCTGGCCAACCGGGATGAAAACCAGAAGGATGAACTCTCGGTGCGTGATATTAATCAGTTCGGTCGTCGGATTATGCCTCCGCACAGTGGGGAATTTGAAGCGGATCAGCGGGGCATGCTGGCTAAATCAATCGTGATAACCGGTTTGGAGGGGGATGCTCACAGGTATTTGGATTTTTTTGATTATAAAGTAGATGCAGGACTTGGTTCACGTGGCTTGTCGAATGTTTGGGAGCCTGCTATTTTCATTGATAGTTTGATAAAGGATTTATCATCGGAGATGGAAGTAACTCCGGTTATTGATGACCGTATGTTGGTGAATTGCTGGTATGGGAGTGATGAGTTGTCTGAGGAAATCAAGAATAATGAAGGTTTTGTTTCCAGTGATTTTTGGTATCAGTATGTCTTTGTGGACGATAAAAATAATATGACTTGCCAAAATGAAAAAATGAAGGAAGAATTATTGAAGAAAAGCACCTACGGTAGATGGCTGAATCAGGGGACATTGTATGGTATTTCCAGATATTCTTTATTAGCGTTGACCGACCGTTCTGGGTTTGCAACAAATATTCTTTCTATGCACATGCGTACGATTTATTCCCGTATGTTCGAACTGATAATCATCCAGCGGGCTTCAGTACTTCGTTTTTCTAGTGAGGTGACAAAAGTCAGTTGTTTGTCAAAAGGTTCTCGCAGTCAGTTGGCAGAGCGTATCAGTTCGTTGTACAAGGAATACATCCGGTTTGTCAATCAAGTCTACTTCCGAAGTGTAACCGCCCAAGATCAAGGCATTGAGATGTATAATATGATGATGGAACAGTTCCTTCTTTCGGAAAAGATTAAAGATCTGGATGATGAAATTGGTGAACTGAACCAGTATGTAACCTTGATTATTGAGCAGAAACGAAATGAAAATGGAGAGTGGTTGAACAAGTTGGCGGCCTATTTCCTTCCTGCTACGGTGATAACCGGCATATTGGGTATGAATCCTTTTAATGATGGAAATTATTGGTGGAGTTTGTTTATTCAGATAGGAATCATTCTCGTTTTGTCTGTGATATTATACCATATTTTGATTAACAAGAAAATGAAGTAAAGAGCGATGGGAAATTGGGGAAATATTTGTTGGCCAGTTAGTATGTTTTTGTCCATACTGTCGGTTTGTATTGTTAGCCTGATAATGGTTGGAATGTATTTTCGGTATAAGAAAACGAGGAAGGAAGCTGAGCTCGTACATGAAAAAGACATGAAGTTGCAGGAAAGAGAGTACGACCAAAATCGGGAAGAGAGACTACACGGATGGGCTTGCGAGAAAACAAAAGAAAATCAGCAGGAAGAGATAGAATCATTGAAAAAACAGCTTGAACAATCGCAGAAAAGGGGAAACACATTGGATGTAGACCGAATCGCCTTTTTGATGTATGTGTTGTCCAATAAGAAAGATGCTTCACTTGACATGGAGAAATTGTCCAAGGAAATTGAGAGCTTTAAAAGCATTTATAAAGACTTTGAGAAATATTTAAAAACCAATCAATGATATGAAAACACTGAAAGTAACATTGAAGCAGCATACGCCGCTGATACATTTCCAGCATGATCAGTATGGAGCGACGCTAAGGGCTTCGGAGTTTAAACCACGTTTTGATAGATATTTGACCCAAATATTAGAGCATAATAATTATAATTATTGGAAAAGATTTCTTGTAGGAAGTGTGGTTGGGGCAAATATTGCTGAAACAGCAGGTACAACTACTCAAAATAATTTAGATAGACGTGATGCTAAATTAGAAGCTAAATTCAATGAAGGTTTCTGCGCACTTGATTATAAGCTAAAGGTTATAACGTCGGGAAATAGTTCGCAGAAAATGGGGAGTTTGCCTATGTATTTTGCCAATCAGGGCAATAACGTGGAGGAAAAATATGATGTATATAGGCAAACAGATGTCATGTTGGAGTTTTCATCGTTTCATAGTGACTTGCTTGAATTGATAAAAGAACATATCAAAGATTTCTTGGCAAGAACCAATTTCGGTGCAAGGCAGACAAAAGGCTATGGATCTTTTTATTTGAAGGGTGAGGAGCCTAAAAAAGCAAATTATTATTTCATTGTCAAAACCTCTGATTTGGTAACTCTTTTTAAAAGCATCTCCGATTTTTATGCTGTTATCCGTTCGGGAATCAATGACGGGATGTACATAAAATCAGCACTCTTCAAATATTTGAAAGAGAATGGTAGACAATGGGACAAAAGAACTATAAAAGGTTTCTTTTATTCAAATTTGGAAATTAAAGAAGAACAAGTGAAACATCCGGAAGCAGATAGCCCATTGGTAGAAGTAAACCCTAGCAGTAAGATTATGTATAAGGAATTATTGGGATTATCTACAAGTGAATTATGGCTGAAGAAAGGTGCTACGTTAACGCGTGAAAATGATGATATTCAACGTTTTAAATCTCCAATTTTATTTAAGCCGATATTAGTTGGAGAGGGAGAAAAATCATATTTTAAGGTCTTTATTTATTTCTCACCGATTCCACAAAAAATTAGAGGTGCTTCTTTCAAAATTACATGGAGTCTTAAGCCTGAAGATCCGAAGACTATGTATATGGATTCTGATTTCTTCTACATTGAAAATTATTTCACTTGGATTTATAACAACAAATCAGGACTAATACCAATGCTGGCTCCAGATCCAAATTCACTATCCAAATCGCACCGATTAAGATATGACACATTAAATAGATTATTTAATTCTTTAACAAAAGGATAATCATGAACGAAAAAGTACAATATATAGGTATCACTTTCGGCCCGATAACAAGGGTGACTGGAAGTGTTAAGAGTACAAAGGCTTTATGGGCTTCCAGTTTTTTCTTCAGCTATTTAGCTCGTGAAATCATCAAGAATTTCAAGAAACGTGAGTTTATATATCCATTAGTGAATGATGAGTTGATTGACAGACGTGACGGTATCGGGAATTTTCCAGACCGTTATATTTTCAAATCGGAACCAGGAGATTTTAATAACCTAGAAGAATATATAGAAGAAGTTATCGATAAAGTATCTGAAGGAATTGCCTCAAACATAAAAGAATCATCAGAAGATGTAAAGGTGTTCCTTAAGAATTATATCAAAATTTATGCTTTCGAAAAGAAACCTTCTCAACCTAAAGAGAATGAAATAATGAATATTCCTAAGGAATTTAATAAGTTATTCGATTTGCTGGAGGCTCAGGATTATTATAATTATGAGGAAAAAGAGAATTATTTAGTTCGTTTTTTTGAAGATAAGAAATTATATAATTCTTTTTTAACTGATGCTGCATTCAATGATAAGACATATTTTACGGCTTTAGATAATATTGCAAATGCAGAATATTCATTGAATACCATTGTGAAACCGATGGCCTATCATAATTATATTGTGATTATAAAATCGGATGGTGATAATATGACCAATACGATAAAAAGTTTATTGGATGAAGGTAAAAGTGTACAGGAGTTGAGTAAGGCATTGTCAGAATTTGGAAAGAATGTATCTAAGATAGTAGAACAATATGGTGCTAGATTGATATTCTTAGGAGGAGATGATGTGTTGATTTTTGCTCCGGTCAAGTATGGAACTATGACGTTCTTTGATTTGATTCAGAATATTAATTTATGTTTTGACAGATGTCTCAACTCTCAAATTGAATGTACAGATAAATGTATACTTGCCGATAAATGTCTTTGTAATTCAAAAAAAACTGAACTTTCTTCAGCCCCGACTTTATCATTAGGTGTTGCTATTGCTTATTATAAGCATCCTATGGGAGAGACATTAATGATGGCAGATGAATTATTAACTGTGGCTAAAAAAATTTTTGGACCAAGTAAGAATGGATTGGTATGCCAACTCCAAAAGCATAGTGGTCAGACGTCTATTTTCTCAATGAACAAAGGTTGGAACAGTTATCCTAAGGCTCTTAGTCTTGTGAAAATGTTTATCGGAGGCAGTGAAAAAACATTGTCTTCACTAACACATTGGATAACTCGAAACGAACAATTGCTTTGTTTGATTCTAAAAGAGGAAAATACTAATGCCAATAGTCGGATAAAAGCTTATTTTGATAATTCGCTTGATGAAGATATCCATTTAATAAAATCTGATTTCCTTACAGCAATCCAGGAATTCATCTTGAGTGTCTATGAAGATTCCCAGAATGCTCAAACTGCCATTGAAATCACGGTTTCTCTGCTTAGAATTATTCACTTTATAAATACGAAGAATGATGATTAATTATAAGATAACATTAACACCGCTGGATTGGTTTTTCTTTGGTGGTGAAATAACATATGATGGAGGTACTGAATCTAACTATTATGCAGAGTCCAGGTTGTTTCCGCAACAGACAGCAATTATCGGTATGTTACGGTATGAGATTCTGAAAAAGAATGGTTTGCTGAATGCGGATTCTTCACAAGAACAAAAGGTAAAGGAGTTGATAGGTGCAAAAGGCTTTGACATTGCAGGGCAATCATCCATAGGAAAAATTCTAAATCTCTCTCCTGTATTACTGCAGTATGAAAGTTCCTTGTTTTATAAAGCTCCTTTGTGTGCAGATAATATTACATTTATCAAGAACGAGAATGTGTATCTGAATGGACGTAAGAATTATTTGCCAACTTATGTAAACAATGAGGCTAATTGTTATAATAATTGCGATGAATGGCTTTCATTGGATTCTTTTTCATCTATAAAGACAATCGATATTAAGAAAGACGTTTTTTTATTCAAGACTAAAATAGGAATAACCAAGAGTCGGGGCGAAAATGAAAAGGACGATAAAGATGGATTTTATAAAGGCAAATATTGTAGATTAAAATCTGGCTTTAGCTTTGTGTGTTTTGCCCAACTTGAAACCGAACTGCATTCAGTATCTTTAGTCTATTTAGGTGCGGAACGTTCATTATTCAGAATGGAGGTGGAAAAGGTAGGTTCCTCTGAAAATGCGACACGTTTTTGGGAACAAGAATTCAATGCTATCCCTTCTAAATCTGGACAAATTTTATTCATAAGTGATGCTTTTGTTCCTAATGATGTGCTGAAGTCATGTAAGTTTATGTTTAGCGATACAATTCCTTTCAGATATATTGCAAGGGAATGGCAACCTAAAAGGAACTATGCCAGCTTAAATAAGGAAAAAGAGAGAAGTGGAAAATTCAATCTGATAAGACGTGGGTCAGTGCTTTTTTATGAAAATGAAAAATTTGCAGATATAGTAAATGTATTGAATAATGATTATTTACAAAATTTCGGGTATAACATATTTAAATAGATAATATTATGAAAACAGAATTCTATGTTTTGACAACAATGAGCAATATGCATGTGGGCAGTGGAGAATATAATGTGGGAGTAATTGATAATCTGGTACAACGGGATGTAATCAATAAATTTCCTAATATAAATTCATCCAGTTTAAAAGGAGCTTTTCGCGAATATTTTGATTCTTGTTCAACTCCTGATTTGGTCAAAAGAGTTTTTGGATCAGCGCCTAAAGCGCAGAATGATAAAGCGTCAGGAAACTTCAGGTTTTTTGAGGCCAATATTTTATCTTATCCTGTCAGATCCAATGTCGTCGCTTATCTGCGTGCTGTCTCCATAGACGTACTGAAAGAGTTTCTGTTGAAAATAAAGATGTTTCAGAAACAAGACGATTATAAGGAACTAGTAAATGTACTGAATTTTCTCACCGGTATATGTGTGGAAGAAAAGGAACCGCTTGTTTTCAATACCACACTGGATGAAGCCATTGTGGAAGATTTTGAACTGAAAGCTCGGATTTATCCTCAAGATTTGAATGAAAAGATGAGAACAGCATTGTATAAATATTTTGGGAAACGGGTAGTATTACTTCATAACAATGATTTCCAACGATTGTGTGGCGAGAATATGTTGCCTGTCATTTCACGTAACTATTTGGAGAGTGGTGAGAGTAAAAACCTTTGGTATGAAGAAGTGGTACCAAGACTGACTCAATTTTATTTTCCTGTCATTGAAGAAGAAAGAGATGCCGATAATTTTGAATCCAAACTTAGCAATACTTTAATTCAAATTGGAGGTAATGCTAGTATCGGCTATGGCTATTCGAAAGTTGAATCTATATTATCATTAAATTTAGAGTCTTATGAAAATTAAAAACGAATATATTCAGAAGGCAGTCGATGCATTAACGCAAAGTGCTATTGTTGTGAACGAGCAATATAATTCCGTTTTTAAAGGATATATCTCGGGATTAGGGGCTTCTATTATTCAGGCAGGTTTGCTACCTTCTGTCATTTTATATGAGAACAGTCCTTCATCGAGAGATGATAAGGGAAAAGTAATAAGAGCAATTGTATATATGCTGATTCATCAGTTTAATTATACAGGTTTAGAAGGTGCGCCTTTGTCAACATATATTTTGTCAGAGCAACGTAATGGCGATGAATATAAGCTACTTTTAGATGTGAATAAGGCATTGGTCGCCATAAAGTTAGCTCTTAGAATGTTTAATTCACAGGAGGATTAATGATGGAAGGAAATATTGGATGGAAATATAATAAAGCATATTTCTATAATTTGAGAGGGGATACATCAAATGGTGCTATTTTAAAGAATCAAAACAAAGAATTACTTAAAATAGTGTATGATAGCTCATCTTTAGGACAATTATTGGACGTTTGGAAAGATATAGTGCCAGGTGGAAATTTTTTTACAATAGAATTGACTATAAGTTATCCGGGTTTAATAACAGGTATTGGCATTAATCATCAAACTACTTTAAAGTGGATGTTTGAGACGGAAGGTAAGCCGATTCAAATTCCAGAGTTTAAGTTCGGGATGATGTTTGATTATACAACAGGTCTTCCTATCATACCGGGTTCCTCTATTAAAGGAGTTTTACGTTCTTTCTTCCCTATTATGAATCAGAATAAATTTTGTGATTGCTATCATGAAAAGATTGATTACATCGCTGCTATTCTTCACAAGGTTCATCAGCTTTTTGTTTGTGTAAAAAATCAAGAAAAGGAAGAAGAAAAACTAGTTAATGATTTGCTCTTGAATGAATATTTGTTGAAAGAAAATCAATCCAAAGAGAAATTATTAGAACTATTTAAAAAACAGCGAGAAGATGAGATTGAAGAAATGATAGGAATGATTAGTGAGGATGAATTTGATGAGTTATCATCCTCACAAGCTTTGATTACTTTTGCCGAAAAACATTTGAAGTCTGAAATGGAATCTTTCTATCAATCATTTAATAGAGATAAAAAGAAAGATTTGAGAAAGAAGGCTGAAAAATTATATAAAGAGAAAATTAATGCCATATTATATCAGCCATTAGAAGAGGAAGAGATAAATGAGGAGGATAAAATAAAAGCTAGTTGTTTAGCCTTAGAGATGTTTGAAGGAAAGAAGAATGAAGAGTGTATACCTATTTATCAGCGAGATACATTCTTTGATGCTATTCCTGTTTCAGGAGATAGTAGAGCTGATGGTCTATTGTTTGCTAAAGATTACATAGCTCCACATAAAAATTTATTTAAGGATCCAGAACCAATTTGTTTTATGAAAATTCGTCCTAATGTGAAATTTATGTTCAGTTTTATTTTACATGATGGCATTGTATCAAAAGAAGAGAAACTGATGCTAATTAAATATATTTTATATAAGAATGGATTGGGAGCTAAAACAAATGTTGGGTATGGGCAGTTTAATTCTTCGGAGAAAGAAATGCTAAAAATAGTTTGATGATGTACGCAATAAGTTGTTGGAATAAAATTATAGATGCATAATTCTAATGTATTTTAGGAATAGCCTGTATTCAGGCTATTCCCAGCAATTCAATCTCAAAAATCAGGGTGGAGCCTCCGGGGATACCGGGCTGTGAGAACTTGCCGTAGCCCATCTCTGCCGGGAGGTAAATCTCCCATTTGTCGCCCACGCACATCTGCTGCATCGCGATGATCCATCCCTCAATGAGGTCGCTCAGGCGGAAAGCGGCAGGAGCACCTCCACGGCTGCTGTCAAACTTCTTCCCGTTGATGGTCCATCCCGTGTAGTGCGCGGTGACGATGCTCCGCGGCGTGGGATGCTTGCCGTCGTTCGCTCCCGAAGCCAGTACCTTGTAGTAGATTCCCTTGGGGAGCGCCTGTACTCCCTCTTCCTTCGCCTTTTCGGCCAGCCAGTCCTTGTTGGCCTGCATGTATTCTTTCTTTCCCATTTGCAAATGATTTTGGTGTAAAGATACGGATTTTCCGGGAACCCTTCTATTTCGTAAGCATTCGGTAAACCACGTATTT
>ULLG01009879.1_pt1 | contig 9828 bp, 8 predicted proteins | sample 1951341 | NCBI WGS metagenome assembly ULLG01 (sample SAMEA4835519, study PRJEB28245) | human gut metagenome | biome: gut microbiome; material: fecal sample | place: Denmark | collected 2008 | reverse complement strand
GGATCCGGCGGTGGAATACGTACAGAACGTTACTGGTAGTAGCCCACGTGTAGGAACCAGTCAGGCCAGAAGCCAGCTGACCGTCATCCTGAAAGAATGGAAAGAACGTGACAACACGACCATTGATGAAGTGATGGAGAGAATACAGAAAGAACTGGAAACTTATCCGGAAAGCAAGGTCTATCTTTCTACGCCTCCGGTCATTCCGGGTCTGGGTACAGCCGGCGGTTTCGAAATGCAGCTGGAAGCCCGTGGAGACGCCACTTACGACGACCTGGTACGAGCCACCGATACCCTGATGTATTACGCCTCACAACGAAAGGAAATTGCAGGACTTTCTTCCTCTCTGCAGGCTGAAATCCCTCAACTCTACTTCGATGTAGACCGTGATAAAGTGAAATTATCCGGAGTGCCGATGGCAGACGTATTCTCAACGATGAAGGCATACACCGGTTCCGTATATGTGAACGACTTCAATATGTTCAACCGTATCTACCGTGTGTACATTCAGGCAGAAGCTCCTTACCGACGCGAACGCGACAACATTGGCCTGTTCTTCGTCCGCGGGTCAGACGGCAACATGATTCCGCTGACCGCTTTGGGTAACACGGATTATACGACCGGACCGGGAAGCATCAAACGTTTCAACATGTTCAACACTTCCGTCATCCGAGGTACTACCGCCAACGGAGCCAGTTCCGGACAGGTGATGGAACTGTTGGAACAGATTGCCCGCGAAAAGCTACCCGAGAACATCGGAGTGGAATGGAGTGGTCTTTCCTATCAGGAAAAACAGGCAGGCGGACAAACCGGACTTATACTGGCACTGGTATTCCTGTTCGTATTCCTGTTCCTGGCTGCCCTTTATGAAAGTTGGACTGTGCCCATTGCCGTATTGATTTCACTTCCGGTAGCCGTGTTGGGAGCCTATGCAGGTATTACCCTCTGCGGACTCGAAAACGATACCTACTTCCAGATTGGTCTGGTTATGCTGATTGGTCTGGCCGCCAAGAACGCCATCTTGATTGTGGAATTCGCCAAAGACGAGGTGGACAAGGGACGCGACATCGTAGAATCGGCCCTCCATGCAGCCAGCCTGCGTTTCCGTCCGATTCTGATGACCTCACTGGCCTTTATCCTCGGTATGCTTCCGATGGTACTTGCCACCGGTCCGGGTTCTGCCAGCCGACAGGCCATCGGTACAGGTGTCTTCTTTGGAATGATTGTGGCAGTTACCGTAGGTATCTTACTCGTGCCGTTCTTCTTTGTAATGATTTACAAAGCCACTCATAAAATGAAAGTGAAAAAGTAAACTTACAGATGTAGCTTATGAAACCGACTAACAAATTATATCGCCTTTTACTCATTTCCGTAGCAGCCCTTCTGATGGGGGGCTGCAAAATCGGGAAACAATATACCCGCCCCAAGATGGAGCTGCCGTCCACCCTCGACAGTACCAGTGTAGACTCCACTTCCATCGGTGACTATCCATGGGAACAGATGTACACTGATACCATCCTCCAACAACTTATCCAGAAAACTCTGGACTACAACAAGGACATGCTGATTGCGGCTGCCAGAGTCAAGGAACTGGCTGCCATGAAGCGGATTGATTATGCCAACCTGTTCCCACAGTTAGGGCTGAAACTCTATGCGGAAGAAGAAGGGGAAGACTATGGGGGAAACAACTATAAAAAAGACAACCAGTACGATATCAAGCTGGGCATCACATGGGAAATCGACCTGTGGGGTAACCTGCGTTGGGCAAAAGACAAGAGTATGGCCGAATTTATGGGTTCCATCGAAAACCAACGGGCCCTCCGAATGAGCTTGGTAGCACAGGTAGCACAGTCTTATTTTGAACTGGTAGCCCTCGACAACGAACTTTCTATCGTGAGAAAGACCGTAGATGCCCGTCGGGAAAGCTTGCACCTGGCACGTATCCGCTACGAAGGCGGATTGACTTCCGAAACAGCTTACCGGCAAGCCCAAGTGGAATTGGCCCGTACGGCCACCCTCGTCCCCGACCTGGAACGGAAAATCACGTTGAAACAAAATGAGATTACATTCCTGGCTGGAGAATATCCCCATGAAATCAAACGGGCCACCCTGCCGGAAGATGTCGTTCATTCCGCTTCACTTCCCGTGGGACTTCCTTCTTCCTTGCTGGAACGCCGACCGGATGTACGCCAGGCTGAACAGGCTGTCATTGCGGCCAACGCCGCAGTGGGAATTGCCCTCACCAACATGTTCCCCAAACTGCCCTTGACAGCCACACACGGTTCTGAGAATGAAGACCTTTCACACATCTTCAAGTCACCTCACTACCTGCTGGCGGGAACCATTCTCCAACCTCTTTTTGCCATGGGAAAGAACCGTGCCATGCTGAAAGCCAAGCGAGCAGCTTGCGAACAGGCTGCATACGCATACGAAAAAGCCGTATTGAACGCTTTCAAAGATGCCTACAATGCCATTGCAGAATATAATAAGGTGAAAGAAATCTACGAAACCCGCCTCCGCTTGGAACAGTCGTCCAAAATCACACTCGATTTGGCGCAGCTGCAATACATCAACGGAGTCATCGGCTATATGGACTTGCTGGATGCCCAACGTGGATACCTCGACGCACAAATCAGCCTGAGCAACGCCGTACGTGACAAACAGATTACGCTGGTCAACCTCTACAAAGCCTTGGGAGGCGGCTGGAAAGAATAAGCCTCATTATACCACATAAAAAATGCGGAAACTGGATTCAACTTACCCAGCTTCCGCATTTTTTCTTTACTCATACGGATTTTACACCATATACTTTCTCGTATATCTCATCCCGGATGGATGCAAAATCAGCCGCAATATCATCTGTGCCCGCGTACATCAGAAACATGGGCAGACTATCACCGCCTTTTCTATAAGGAGGCTGTACATAGTCTTTTTCACACAGCCGGAACCCACATCGCTGATAAAAACCGATGCGCCGTCGGCTCATTTCGTCCACCGGCTTCTCTACCTCTAAAATCAAGAGTCCCGGAAACTGATTCTGAAGTTCTTCCATAATCTTCCGGCCATATCCTTTGTTGCGCACCAACGGCGAAGTAGCCAGATGCTCCACATAAGAGAAGCCTTCCAATGTCCATACCGTTATAAACCCAATCTGAAGCGTACCCTCCGCAATCAGATAACAAGTAAATGCCTCGTTGTGGTCTACATTGCAACGCTGGGGATCATCCTCTCTCCGCTCCGATTCCGGAAAAGATTCATGCCATAAATTCTCTACAAATGCATACGCCTGATCCGTCGTATGAAGGGGAATAAATTGAAGCATACCTATAAATTTAAAGATGACTATTCTGTATAAAAACGAATGGTACGTTCCAAGGAACGCTGGCATACCGGACAGAACACCGGAGCTTCATTAATTTTCATCCGACATTCGGTAGTGGGGCGATAAATTCCCTTTTTCGTATAACCGCCCCCTTCATACACACCGACTTTGGTATAAATCAGCTTCTCGTCCGTCTGAGGTTTCGTCGGGACGGGAGTTCCCGGTTCCACCATGTCTTTCCACTTGTCCTCAAAGTGTACCAGTGTGGTGATATTCGGTTCCCACGGCTCCACGCTGTAAGGATACAACGGACTCGGAGCCTCATCGTATGCATATTCGTCCGCCAAGCCTCCGAAACTGTGTCCAAACTCATGCACGACTACCGGGCGGAACATGGAATGATGTGCCGTAGTCAATGTATAGGAATTATAGATTCCTCCTCCCCCATACGTATCTGTATTGGCCAGGATGATGATATGCTCATAAGGGATACCCGCCAGCCAGTTATGAATGGCTTTCACACTCCGTGTAGTCAGGTAACGGTCGGAATAGAAGGTATCAAAATGCGAGCTGACCGCCGTGGTCTTCCATTCGTTATTCCGCGGGATACTGACCCCGCTATCTTTCGACTCACTGAAAACAGCCACAATATTAAACCGGTCTTTCAGTTTCTTGAACGGTTCATGATTGAACAAAGACTCACAGGCTATCTCAGCATCCTTGTAGAAGAGTTCTTCATCCTTTGCCGAATAACCCTCTGCCATAATGGCCACATCGATGCATTTCTCCGGAGAACCTCCCTTCCACAAATAACGGTGAGGAGTCAGATTGCCTGTACCTCGCTGGTGAATCAATATATCCTTAGGGTTTACCTCGTGCGTCAATGTAGCACTGGGTTTCTGGTACGCATCTTTCAAAGTCACGGTAATCTCGGCCGGCTGTTTGGGATAAGGCACCAAGAACGTATTCTCAAATCCGCGAGTCACGACCTTGGCTTCCTGCTCTCCAAGCCATTCCTGAAACAGACTGGAAAAGGAAGTCCGGTAAATAACCTTTCCCGTAGCCTTGTCTTTCATGGTGATTTCACCATTTCCCGCCAACGGAAGCTCCGACAAATGCGTATGACGCCCGGCCCACTGAGGAAGTGAAGACAACTCATCCAAGCAGATATCCTGCTTGTCGGCATTTCCCATAAATATATAATCCAACCGAAGGGTTTTGTCGACGAAATAATCATCAAAATTCTGTGCGAAAGCAGACCCACAAAGTGACAATCCAAGTGTGAGAATCCATACTGTCTTTTTCATATATCTTTAATTTTTCCCACAAAAATAGCGATTTGCCTTATTTCATACAATTTTTGTAACAAGAAAGCGAGGTCCCCTACAAAAAAAGCGGTGCCTTGACAGAAGACACCGCTAGAAAGACTATTTTATCCGTTTATCAATTGAAAAACTTGATGCCAATAAAATAGGTACGAGGCTGCGTAGGCCCGTAGAAATACTTCGAATCACGCTTTCCTCCCTTGTCCAAATCTTTCTGGAACGCATTGAATATATTCTGCACCCCTCCATTCACCTGCAACTTCAAATGGTCGTTCAATACAAACGTATAGTTCAACTTCAGATTGAAGTCCATGAAATTGGGCGTGTGCTCCAAGCGGTCCTTTTCAATATAGCCTGCAAAGTGAGGCACAATCATCCGGCCTGTATAGACGCCCGAAAGAGAGAAATCAAAATTCTTCAAAGGCGCAGAACTGAAGGTGAAATATCCGTAATAGTCCGGTGTACGAGGCATACGCTTGATGGCTGCCACATCTTCATCCTCACTCCATCTCACAGCCTCCGTATAACGGCTGCGCTGTACAGTAAAGCCCAACTGCAACTGGGCTTCCTTTCCATGTGCAATCTTATAGTCAATATTGGCTCCATACACCCGGGCACCGTTTCCATTCCGGCGTTCCTGCACGGAAGTACCTGAAACAGGATCTGTCCCTATACTTTCCAAATAAAACACATCATTCAAAGCCGTGTAAAACCCTTCTATAAGCAGGTTCGACTGGAAATGTCCAAAATTGGCTGTCCAGTCAATCGATCCGCTGAAGCTGTTGGAATGTTCAGGCTTCAGGCCTTTGGCCAACCGGACTTCCATCGCTTCACCTCCCACGGCCGCTACGTGTAAATCCTCATCGTAAGCCTGAGGAGCCCGAAAACCTGTCGACCAAGTCAAACGTCCCTGAAGCTTGTCGGAAGGTTTCCAAAGCGCATTGACGCGCGGACTGAAAATCACCTTGTCTACCAAATTATGCTTGTCCAACCGGAATCCGGCCAGAATCGTGAAATAGTCCAGTTTCCATTCATTCTGCACAAACCCGCTGGCAATCTTCACATTCTGCCGCAGGTCACGCTGATAGCCCGTCATCACATCGTGCAAGGAATTATACTGATATTCCACTCCTCCCGTAAAAGTAGCTGGAGAGAACAGACAGTTGTCCATATTGCCCACATACATGGCTCCTCCCACGGCAGTCAAGTCCTTAGTTTTTCCGTATGCATTCAAAGCCTCCTCTGCCCCATAATAACTGTTGCGGTCGATATGCTGAGCCGAAGCATAGATAGAAAGTTTATGCTTGTATTCGTTGAAAAACACATCGTACGTCAAACCTCCACTGTTGATGATGTGTTTGGTCTGCTCCGTGATGTCCGTTTCGTGCGGCTGCAAGTCGAACTTGTTACCCCCACGACGGAACTCATTCGTCGTGTGATATTCCAAACTGATGCGGCTGAACTGAGTGGGACGATAATAAGCCCGTAACCCGAAAGTATTCATATTAAGTTTTCCCAATTCTGAGAATCCGTCTCCATCCGCATCATACGGATTACGGTTACGGTAGGACTGATACAGCGCAATACCATACGAATTGTCGGACGAAACAAGTGAGGCATTGGCCCCCATATACTGTTCCCACACCTTTCCGTTCAGGTTCGACATCGTAGAAGCCACCTGAAACGAATTACGTACCGGGTCTTTGGTAATGATATTGATGGTACCTCCCACGGCATTGGCCCCGAACAAGGCAGAGCCTCCACCACGTACCACTTCCACCCGCTCAATCATGTTGGTCGGTATCTGTTCCAGTCCATACACCCCTGACAACGCACTCATCACCGGACGACTGTTGATCAGAATCTGTGAATAAGGTCCTTCCAGCCCATTGATACGCACCTGAGGGAAACCGCAATTCTGACAGTTGTTTTCCACCCGCAAGCCCGACTGATAGCTCAATGATTTAGCCAGATTGGTCGAGTTGACAATCTCAAACAGTTTGTTGTTCATCACATTGACCACCACCGGGGCCACCTTCCGGCTGGTTTCATTCCGGTTGGCCGAAACCACCACCTCATCCGTCATAATGGATTCCTCTTCCATGACAAAATGCATGTCGACCACAAAATCCTTGCTGACCGTCACCTTTTTTACCTGCGTGGCATACCCCATTATCTGTACTTTCACGGAATATTCTCCTTCCGGGACATTCTTGAAACGGAAATAACCTTCCCCGTCTGTCACGGTACCTTCACCGGTTTCCACTACCAACACGGCCGCATAAGGCAAACCTGCCTCCGAACCTTTTTCAATCACATGCCCCACAATGGCATTTCCCTCTTTCACGGGACCTTCTGCGTAAGCATACACATAGCTGACGAGAGTGCATACCACTCCCATCCACAAATTGATATATTTTTTCATTATTTGCTCCTAAAATATTCATACTAAGTTCTTCAAATCTCCAATAGAACTATCGTATGGGAGGAGCACGGAGATAAATTCCTGCCGCATAAGAAGACACGACAGGCGAGATTTCCAGTCTTTCAGCCAACGAGCAAAGCACATACAGATTCGGAAGTTCGATATCCGTCTGTCCGGCTTCCAAGGAATAAAAACTGGAAAGAAAGTGAAGAGCCAGCGCCTGGCCGGCATTATGAGAATGGGATTTGGTAAAAGGATGTGAATGTACAAGTATCACCCCGTTCACCACATGCACATGGGCAAACAGAGCCGTAGTGGCATAATAGGAGGCAAACAAGATTGCCAGTCCACATGCCACTGTCCGTAGATACCTGCGAATACCTTTATACATTTCCCTATGGATTAATTATGAATATTAATCTTTGTCTGTTCCAAACAAAAGCTTGTAATCACGCTGTGCCGCCGGAACGGTCCATTCTTCCGGAATAAACTTCCACTGGTTCAGCGGCTTCGGATCCAGCACCTTGACTTCCTCAATCCGCTGCATCAAGTAATAACGCAAATCCTTGTCGGTAGAGAAAATAATGCGCTTTGACAGTTCTGCTTTGGGAATACCTGCCCCCTTGGTCAGCAAATCACCTCCCCCGTTTCCGCGATAAGAATTGACTGCCACCTTGTATTGCTTATCCAGTTCAAAGGGCTTTCCGTCGGCCATACGCTCGATGGTAATTCTTTCGCCGCGCGGTTTGGTCACATCCACCGTATAAATAATGCCTGCCGCAGAATCAAAGTTGAAGCTGGGATTACGGAAACGCCCGAATCCGTTGTCCTTCTCGTTCAACAGCAACAAATGGTCATCGGCCGATTTCATCTGGTTCACCCAGAGGTCGTACGACATTTCCAGAAAGTTCTTCACCTCTTTTCCGGAAAGCCACATGGTATACAGCATATTCTCAAACTTATACAAGTTGAACATGTCGCTCACACAGATATCTCCTTTCTGGATTTCCGCATAAGCCGACAGCGGGGCACAGAAAGAAATATCTGCCCCGGTAATGTCCAGCTGCAACTGATGAATCAGGTCGATAAAGGCAGAAGGACCAAAGAAGGCTTCCTTTGAAGAAATGGTATGTTCTATCCGCCCGATTTTCCGCGAAACAAAATCCATGGTAGCCTTATACTGCTCCTGGAATGTATCCATGAAATCAGAGTCTACGGCATAGTCATCCATATTGACCAACCTGCCCTCCACCTGTTTGGAAACCACTTTCCCGTCCTGTTTCTGCACCGTGAAGGTAACCTCTGAAACCACCTTTGCCGTATTGGCCGGGTCTATCAGCAGCACAGAATCACCTTTCACATTCGCCACTCTTTCGTTCCAGCGCGTATGGTCGTGTCCCATGAAAATCACGTCAAACCCCGGTACGTTTTTAGCTACCTCAGCCGATTCGTTTTCAATGGCATTGTCCAAGCGGTTTCCTTCCGGCCCCGAATGGAACAGACCAATCAAAATGTCGGGATGTTCCTTTTCCTGGATTTCCTTCACCCATTTTTCCGCACAGGTTTTCATGCTTTCAAAGCGTAATCCGCTCCACAACTGTTCGGGCAGCCAGGAAGGTATGGCCGGAGTAATCATGCCGAGGATGGCAATCTTCACCCCGTCCCGTTCCATCACCTCGTAAGGTTTCAGGTACGGACGACCCGTCTTGACATCAATAATGTTGGCTCCCAACACCGGAAACTCACACTGTTTCACCCAACGGTCGTACACCGCATGCCCGGTTTCCACATCGTGATTTCCCATGTTTCCCACGTCGTAACGCATATAGTTCAACATGGCGGCACAGACATGCACCGATGTCGTATCCATATAATTATAGTAATAGGCCACCGGCTGTCCCTGAAGGATGTCGCCGTTGTCCATCAAGATGACATTCTGCCCATATTGCTCCCGCTGTTCCTTCACATACGAAGACACACGGGCCAGACTACCCTCATCTGCTTGTTCTGGATAAAATCATAAGGAAAATAACAACCATGCACATCGCTGGTCTCCATGAATTTCAGTGTAACTGTCTGATTTTCTGCCGCACGTAGTTGCAGGTGACTCATGCCCCACAAAGTGATCAGGCTAATAATAAAATAGATTGGTCTAGTCTTCATTTTATCTGACATTTGTCGTAATTGCCGCAAAGATACGAGAAGTTCCCGATATTCCACCAGAATACTTCCTAAAATACTGAAAAACGAAAAGCCGTTCCACACTGCAATTTTCCCATTTTTTCACTACTTTTGCCACCAATATAACCAACCACATTTTACATGGAAGATTTCAGCCGGATGATTGCCGCCGAACTTAAGCTGCCGGAACATCGCATCGCTCACACACTCAAGCTGCTCCAGGGAGGAGCTACCATTCCATTTATCAGCCGTTACCGGAAAGAAGCTACCGGAGGGTTGGATGAAGTACAGATAGGAGACATTCAAGCACGATATGAAAAGCTGTGCGAACTGTCCAAGCGGAAAGAAACCGTGCTTTCCACCATCGAGGAGCAAGGGAAACTGACACCGGAACTGAAAGCGCGCATCACCGCCTGCTGGAACGCGACTGAACTGGAAGACATTTACTTGCCCTTCAAGCCTAAACGGAAAACCAGAGCCGAAGCCGCACGGGCCAAAGGACTGGAACCGCTGGCTCTCCTGCTGATGATGCAGAAAGAGAACAACCTCGGGACTAAAGTACGTGCTTTTGTGAA
>ULLG01016770.1_pt1 | contig 10145 bp, 7 predicted proteins | sample 1951341 | NCBI WGS metagenome assembly ULLG01 (sample SAMEA4835519, study PRJEB28245) | human gut metagenome | biome: gut microbiome; material: fecal sample | place: Denmark | collected 2008 | reverse complement strand
TAGTCTGCCGCCCCCTGCTCTGCCACGTTCCGGTTATTCACCAATGCCGTATCCGCAAAGTTGAAATTATCCCAGTAGTGCGCCATGAGATACGCCTTCCGCTCTTCCGGCTGGGTAAGCATGGTGGGGATTTCAGGGAAAGGAAACTGAGTTTGCAAACTTTGCTGCACTTGGGCTGTAGAATCTGTCAAAACTGCTGTGTTTTTCTTTTGTTGACTACTGCCTCCACATGCACCAAATAGAAAGCAGACAATTCCTCCGAACAGGAAATTATTTATTAGCTGAGAACTCATAAACTTTTTCTTTTCTTAATATCTATAATTTTCAAAAGCAAAACCATACATCACATCCGTAAGAAGCCTCATCCTTACATAACCTTATGATAAAACCTAAAGCTCTACCTCTTTTCAAAAATATATATTTTCAGGGAAAGCCAATTACCCATACAGCTATTTCGCCTCACAATGCCTCTATTTTCAGAAATAGGTTCAGATTAATATTTAAATCCCTCTGTAATCCTATACAAACATAGAAATAACTTTTTATACTTAAAAGTTCCTCAAAACTTAAGAAGCGGTGAAAGAACATTAAATTCTTTCACCGCTTTTTATCATTATCAGCGAATCAAAAGATAATAAAAGACAAACGATTATTACTATCTCCTTACTTCCTCAATTTCAGCTGCTGTAGCATCACGCACGCAACGAACTTTTCCAGTCGAATTTATATCTCCAGGACTCCAAGCTGTTATAATTGGATCTTGATACCGGAACCCAATACGTACTTTTTTGTTAGTAAATTGAGTACTACATAAAGTCACTTCATCTAACGTAATTTCCTCAGCTTCTGTAGTCATGATAGTCAACTCATTTAGATTCGGGACACGCCAAATACCTCTATCTGACTTATTCCTTTTTTCAGAATAATTAGCACAAGGATTTCTACTTGAAGATGTAGACCAACCTTCCGAAACAGTGAAACTTCCCTCTACATAGTCCTTAGAAACTACAAAAGCTCCCGGAAGCATATTAGCATTACCATCTTCATTATGTTCTGCGTAAGGTCCCTCTTGTACACCAACACGATACAAAGATGCATCCATACGATTCTCAAAATCAAAAATATAATTTCCAGAATCTAATCTTTTAACACCACCATGCACAGGTCCTGCCAATGCATCTTCACCATACGAGTCTCCATGCTCTTCCACATAGGAACGGCTAGGCAAATTACGAACACACCGTATTTGAGCATTTGTTCCATAAGAGTTGGAACCGAAAGCACCTACTTCTACAGCCCAATACAACTCCCAATGGTTACTTCCGTTAGTTGTATTCGAATAATACAAAGCACCATCTTTCACATAGCTGTCCGGATAATAATCCTTATTCATTTCCATTTTCTCTCCCATATACAATTGATAATCACCTAACGAACGTGCACCAATTCCCATACGCAAATACTGAGATCGTGCCGGTAAATACCAATGCACCTCATTTTTATCAATTACTCCATCTCTATTCAAATCACGGTTTCGGGAAAGGCAAGCAATATAAGCAGCATCTGTCTTTGCATTATCGGATAAATCCCACGTATGATTATTGACATTAGAATTTCTATAACCGATTTTAGTAAAATCTATTTTATAATTATTCCATCCAGCCCCTTTTATTTGTGTGAACATATTCTCACGCCCGTTTATCATATTAGTTTCCTCATCCCAAGTAGTTGATTTCGGAGAGCCAAAACCCTTAATTACTCCATGCTCATTATATGACTCTATACCCAAAGCATTGGTGTTATCTGCCACTTCGCGGTTATAGAATGTCTGTATAGAGTTTTGGGAAACATAAGTCCGTGCTTTGGCATACGAACTATTTCCATCTTCACTAACCTCCATATTGGTAGCAATCATAAAAGAACGAGGATTAGTACGAGTAAACGAAGACCAATCTACTGGATTATCATTCAAATCGTGTGTATAGAAATATTCATCCACAAATATTGTAAAATGAGCAATATAACGTCCACGATCATTAGTTAACCTCAAGCCTGATATACTTGGAATTGTAGTTAGATTTTCCACTAATTGCTTTACAGCCTGCCCCATTTTACGGCATGCTTCCCAAGCATTTAACATATAATCATCGTTACCTTTAGTTTGTGTATAAGTTGACAAACCATCCTTTGTTTGGGAATAGAACTGAATCCACTTATAATCTAAACCCTGCATAGAAGTAGCTCCGTCCTCATCATCACCCAGATAAGGCTTCAACAATTCATCTGTAGCAGAAGCCTGATTCATCGGAGTGTGAATAGACAAAATAAAACTATTAGCAATCAATTCATCTATACGGCTGTCCTCTGTAACACCTTCAGTCTTAATCTGGTTTGCAATTGAAGACAAATCATATTTTACATGAATCTGTTCATAATGAGCATCCAGATTAAATACTTCCGAACCTTCTCCTAATTCAATGACATCACCTTCTGCTCCATTTTGATAGCCATCCTCATCAGGTTTTTTTTGAGCTTCTACTACAATTTTATCTACTCCTTGCACTGTCATGTGATAAGTGTAAATATAATTGCGCAATACAGAAAAATCTCCAAAATCTCCATTACTCCAATCACCTAAATGGATCGTATAGGATACATCAGCTGAACGATATAGGCTACCATTCTCATCTGTTTCCGAATATGTACCCCGAATCACAACATAAGTTGCATTTTCCGGAGCATTTGTCCATTTCTTCATTTCGTCACCATTCCCGTCTTTAGAATCAAAAGCCTCACGATCGTTATAGCTCTTACACTCTTCTCCTGTCTGTATATTCTCCGGCACATAAACACCTTCCTCCAACAAACTAATAGGCTGGTCATTCGGAGTATTATAAAAATAACGTCCCTCAAAGTTTGATTCCTTAGGAGGATTAGAAGCTAACACATAATCGTGAGCAGCCACTTTATACACTCCATAATACTGTGGAGTAAACTTTACCGTATGTCCATCAGTGGTTTTATACTCTCTTTTAATATCAAAAATAATCTTTGCCGCCGGTCGCTGCAATTGCACCTTACCGTCTACGGAAACGTTGTCACCATTGATAGAAACAGTTATATCGCCTTTTCCCGTTAACGGTATTATTTCGCCAGGAAAAGTAGGAAGGAAACGATTACTTGTAAAATCTGGATATAAATCATATACAGTTTCCAAGAACTTATCTTCTCCCTGAACTGCAGCTGCATTTAAAGCATTTGTAGGGTCAGTCCAATAATTTCTGGTTGCAGCATTAGCTATTGCATATACAGTTTGCTGACCTGCATAGAGAGTAGCCTTAGCTGTATAAGAATGTCCCGTTTCGATTAACCCTCCATCATTTACGTTTAAATCTTGCGGTTCTCCCAATAAACTCCCCCCACTGAAAGCATAGATTCGCACCGTCTCAATATCAGATTTGCTATTATCTGCTCGAGAAACCTGTACTTCCATAGATTTAGGAATAGAAAAATTCAAGCTCACCTCTACTGGCTTATTTTTGTCTGCACTCATCGAATTGCCCAGCAGATCATCTTGGCAGGAAGTAAATCCTACCAAGCAAAGCACCGTTAAAATGGTATATCTTATCATTTTCATAGCTCAACAACTTTTAGTTCTTAATTAAATGGTGGAATTACGACATCTTTTGTTCCCCAAGGAATTACCTCCAGTTCAAGGTCATCCACTTCAACGCTACCCAGCTTTAATCTCACAGTTATATTTAATTGCTGCCCGCGTGAAAGTGAAGTTATCGTTTTAGGAACATCATTTTCAACAAATGGAATATCATCGAAATCCACAGTTTGTAGCTTGTTATTCCATCGAGCAGTAAATGAGTATCCTTCTGTGGACTTTTGATTCTCATACACATAGAATATAACAGAAGTTTCGCCTGCTTTATCATTAGTCGCACCAGGAACGTTTATAGTAGAAGAGAAAGAAATATCATTACTACCTATCGGTAAAGAAGATGACGAATCAAATAATGTTGTTCCACTTTTTGATTCTACTTTCTTGAAAGTAAGCTCATTAATCGTTTCTTCAGTAAGTCTTTCGTTTACGAACTTCATTTTTATTTTTGATACAGCATAGATAATATCAATTTCCACAAGATTATTTTGATCTTTCTTTAGTAAAAAATCTTCTGTATATCCAGTAATAGGAAGTCCGTAAGTGACAATACCAGAGGCTTGTTGATAGAAACAGACACCATTTTCATCAACAGGCAAAGATTTTAATATTGTTTTCCACTCACCCTTTAATTGTTTTTTTTCTGCATAATCCGATTCGAAATCCGCTGCATTCAGTCCAATACTTTCTTCATTAGCTATTACATAGAAATTCTTTGTTCCACTTCCCATTTTCAGACCTATCAATGTAAAACTGACAGAATTATTTGGCAAACTTGTGGGTTTTATCTGACGGTTAAAATTAATCGTACCATTATCATCAATAACAAGTAAGCGTAATGTTTTTATGTCTTCATTATCATCAAATTCACCAACACGGCTATTCAAAACCAAATAAACATTAGTTGTTCTATCATCCTCCAAACTTTCTGTAAAATTCTCCTTGATGCACGAACTCATTGCTATTGCTGCCAGTATGAGCAGGGTCAAGCCTAAATATCGTCTTATATTTTTCATACGTATTCCTCCTTAAGGTTAGTTCCAGTCTGGTTTACCGTTTACAATCACCCAGTCCGGAAGTTTTATCTCTGCATTTACTCCATGGAATTCTATAGAAATAGGCAAGTTTGCCTCCTGCTTCGTCACATCAATGACATCTGTATTACGCACCAAGTAATTATAAAGGCTACCGCGAATAAGTTCCTGATTCGTATTCTTATCCACAAGTACCAGTTCATGTTCGCAATAATCTGCATTCAGTTCTCCTGTTTCATCATTCATACGGAAAAGAGCCAGATTCTGTGTACGGTAGCACTGGTTCTCGCTATCATAAACCAGATCAGGGTAAATGGTACCTTTTTGATCCAGATTGATTTTATTTTCAAAAGAAGTCTGTGCATTCGAATTCTCGAAGCTCAGCTGATAAGGTATTCCGGCATCCTGACGTGAAGCATCGGGAGCTGGAAGTCCGTGAATCTCTACATCTACTTTGATGTGTGAACTGTAAAGAGTCACCGTATCACGATACATCACACCTTCCTGATTGGGCATTACAAACTCTTCTTCACCCAAGTAATTGTAATCGTGATTAGTTACAGGTACATCCGGATCACTCCATGCCGGATCCTGAAGATAAATGTTTGCAAAGTCTGTTTCGGTAGCATAGTTCACCACCTCTGTGTGGTCATACGCATTTCCCACCGCCACCACCTTGTAACGGCGTCCCGGTTGAAGTTTGAAAGACGGAACAGCCTTGAAATTGGTTAATTCGTCCTGATTATATGAGCCGACTCCCAGTACGTGACCGCTTTCATCAAAAACATACAGGTCCACCTTGCTCATATACTGGTATAACACGTCCTTGTCTCCGTCGGCGAGATACTGGAAGTAAATGGTTATATTGTGACATTCATCCAGATCTTCTTTAATACAGCTGGTCGTCAGGACGGCAGCGAACAGCGTCATTAATATGTATCTTATTGATTTCATCATTTTCATTTAAGGTTTTTTGTTTGCTGTATGTTTGGAATAGTAACTTCAGCGGAACAAATCCGCTGAAGTCTATATAAACCATTATCTCATCAAGTTATTGCCATTCTACTGTACCATTAATCAATTTCCAAGGAGTAACAGTAACTGTAGCTGTCAATGTGATATCTTTACCACCTTCAGGAGTAGGACCAAGATCTTTATCTGCCATTTCGAGTTTAGTAATATTGTAAATATAACCCGGAACAAATTCTGTTATTGTTCCATTCTCTTCAACACCAGCCAATCCACTAAAATCATTACCTTCAACCTTATAAGTTGCGACTCTGGCATATCTATATGTTCCTGCACCCACTACGTTAGGCTGTTCAGCACCACTAAAACAAACAGTCAGTTTAGGAAGATCATTACCATTCGGAAGTATGTTATAAGCATAGCACCCAGCACTTGGCCAAGGTCCATCCTCGGCACCAGCACCAATAACAATTTTATTTATTTCATCAAATACAGGAGCACTCCAATCCTTAACAGTAGTCCATGCTCCAGATGCATTCGCAATCAATTTATCGCCAGTGGTTCCTTCTACTTTAATAGCACCATTCAAATAAATTCCATCTAAACGCAAAGCTGTATATGAAGAACCGGCTGTTTTAAAATCAAGACCAGAGAACTGCAAACGTGCAAGCCGATGTTCAGGCTGCAATGTGGCAGTATACTCAGTTTCAGAGGTAGGTGTAAACTGTGTGGTACTTGCATAAAGTGGTTCTGCCAATCCTGTGTTTACAACATCTTCTAATACCAGCCCGCTTTCCTGTCCATCATTAATAACCAATGTCAATTTTGTCGGATTTCTTACTTGCGAGAAAGTAAACTGACTATTTGACTCTTTTAACTCTTGCGTAATATCTAGTTCATCACCACCCGCAGCAGCTTCAAGAATCAACTTTGCACTCTGTATGTCAACAGGGAACTCGTCATTATTATCTCCCATAGTCGGAGTTGCTGGTGCTCTACTAATCACATCAGCAATTTTCACAGTAACTGTAGCACCACCATCAATACCACCATTATCAACTACTTCTTCGTTAGAGCATGCGAACAAACCCAAGCCCGCAAATGCCAAAAATAAACTCTTAGTCAGTTTCATAGTAAACTAAATTTTAAATTAAACATCATTTTATTTCAATCTCATTTATTCAAAACATTTATTCTGCCATGTAATCCATGTATTGCTTCAACAGGGAAAGGTTCTCGCCTGCCTGGCTGTATCCCTTAGCCTGGGCCTCAGAGAAAGCCTGTGCGGCCTTTTCCAGATTGCCAGCCTTGGCATAGGCAGCTCCCTTCATGTTCAGCAATTCACCTTCTGCCGGCGCATTTTCCAGCAAACGGATGGCTTCGTCCGTACGGTTGGCTTCCATCAGGGCCAAAGCGGCATTGTTCACTGCCGTCACATCGTTCGGATAGGCTTTTGCACCGCGCACCAGACAATCCACATATTCAGGGCTCCCCTTGCCGTAACTGTCGGCCACCTGCTGAATCTCGCTCACGCTCATCAGGTCTGGACGGGTCTTGATCATTTCCTTGCCTTCTGCCAAATCAAAATGGCGTACATTGTATTCAATACGATATTCGTTTCGACGAACTGCCGGATACATCTCATTCAGCAAACGCTGGTAGATTTCAGGCGGGACCAAGGCTTTCAACTGTTCTTCGCAAGCGTCCTTGTCGTCTCCGCAGTTATCAATGATATTCAATACTTCATCAATCTTCAACAAATCAGGATATTTCACCACTTCCTCACGCAAACCTGCCCAGTCTTCACCCTTCCAGTCCACATGATACAACTGCGGGTCAACACCCTTCAAATCCTCTTTCATATATTCCGTAAAGGCTTTGGCACGACGTTCAGACAGCTTCATGTTATAAGCAAAAGTTCCTTCTGGAGAAGCATAACCTGTCACGTAAATGCCGGTAATGGTCAGGTCGTGATTATCTTTCACCAACGAAATGGAGTTGCTCACGGTGTCCAGTTCCGCACGGTTGTTCTTGAATTTCGGGTCGATGCGGTGGCTGTCCTGACGGAACTGCAGACGGGCAGAACGTGTTTCGGAACGACGCTTCACAATCTCTTCCTTCGGCTGGATGAACGGAGAATAGTAGGCCGGATTCATCGGCGGGAAAATATCACCTGTAGTGGCTGTTTCATCGCCGTCGTTACATTGGGCACAACCTGTCACGTACCCACGAAGCTGGAGGTTGCCGCCAATCATCCACTGTTTGAAAGGCACAGATGCATCATAATCAAGAGTCTGCGACAATCCGTTCTTGCGACGCACCTTCGCCACAGCTCCCGGGTTGAGGTCAGTATGTTCAAAAGCCTCCGTACGTTCCTGCACTCTGTCGCGCACCTTACCGTTAATTACAAAGGAAGGAAGTTCCTGCTCTTGGCTGCCGTCGGCAGAAAGAATCACCGGCACCACGCACAATGAATGTTGGTTCTTGATATCCAAATCGTCCAAGTTCACTGTCATCTTCACGTTGGCCTGACGGTCACTCGTTTTTACCACTTCACGGTCAACAATCTTTATTTCGCTCAGATAAGAAGTCTGGCCCAGTACGGGAATTCCGGCAGCCAGTACCCATGCAAGAGAGATAATATATTTTTTCATCCTGTGTTCCTCCATCATTTAATTACATAAATCAGTGATATGGCTGCCTTGGTCAGGCCGAAATAGTCTTTTTTGTCACTTCCCCGCCATTCCCCGCAATGCGGACAGTCATACTGGTCGTAGTTGGCACGTATCCACCCGGCTCCAATTTCAAGCCCCAAGTTCCAATGCTTGCCCAGCACAAACTGGTAGCCATAACCGATACCGGCTCCAAACATGTTACCTTGATAACGATAGTCTTTAAAAGAGGGGAAAATGCCCAAATCCATGTTAGCCACATTAAATTGTCCGCCTAATGCATGAAGAGCCAGGAAATGTCCGTTAAATGCCTCACAGAACCAGTAACGCGCCTCGGGCTGCACCAGCCAGTGTTTCATCTTCTTGTCATCACCAAATTTAAAAGGGTTATAATTCCCGGATAAATCAATGGTCCACTTCGGCGCCACACGAAACTCGGCACCAAGATTAAGCGTGGTGGTAACATCGTAAAGCAAATTTGTCTTGACGGCTATTTTCTGAGCAGAAGCCGAAATACAAACGAATAGGAACAATATCCATACAAAGTCTTTTTTCATAGCATTACATTTTTATTTCGCCATTGAAGTTTCGAACAAATGTATATACAAATGAAAAGTTACCCAAAGAAAAAGATTCTCAAATTATCAAAAACCTATTCTCATTTTGTCAAGACGCTTCTTTCCCAAAAAGGATTCCATATAAGAATTTACTTCTCTGACAATGAAATCTGTTAATCCGTATATTATCAGCGCTTTAAATATGTTTTACAACAAGGTTTTCCGGAAACTGTTCGGACTGATTCCATATTTATCTTTAAACAACCGATAGAAAGTAGAAATATGGGAAAGTGCACTTTCCTCGGCCACTTTATTGATAGACCAGTCGGGATGCTCCCTAAATAAACTGACCGAATACTCCAAACGCAGCCCGTTGATATAGGCACTCAGATTCCCCGAAGTGAATTTCTTCAATATGGCGGCGAAACGGTTACGGTCTACCCCCATGAGACTGGCATAATCATCACGTGTCAACTGATAATTGAGATACAGCTTGCGCTCCTTGACCAGATGGTCGAACTTAAAGAACAAACTCTCCTCTTCGGATTCATCAGCACAAGCTGCCGGTATCTCCGGAGATTCCCCATGTTCCGGAACCTCTGACACCTCTACCGGATGAGAACTTTCTGCCTCAATAATTCCAATCGTTTCTTCCGCCCTCAAGATTTCTTTCCGACGGGCATCCAAGTCCAGCATCAAAGCTGCTGTCTTAACATTTTTCCGATGAATGGTCCGTAGGGCCAGAAGCAGACCAACAAGCAAAACAACCAGAAGAAGTACAAAGACTGTCAGTCCTACTATAATACGGCGCTGCATTTTCATCTTGTAAGCCGCAGTCTTCAGTTCATATTCATGAGTCACAGCTTTCGTGATGTCCGCAATGTCCAGCATCTGATTCCGCTCACGGCTTATCCTCATTTTATTGCGTGCATTATACGCCTCAAGCATCACAAGATAGGCATTTTTATAGTCCTTCTGTGCACTATATGCCTTACTGCTTTGATAAAGCGTACGAAGATAAATAATGCTCAGAGAATCGGCTGGATCTCTCCGGGAAAGATAAGTCTCATTGTGAGCCAGCACAGACGAATAATCCCCCGTCTCAAGCAAATAATCATTAATCTCCAGATTTCCCGGCAGCGTATTGGAAAAAGCGGTGGAATAAAACAACCTGGCGTATCTACGGGATTCCTCCATACGGCCAGTCTTATAAGCCAGATAAGCCATCTTACTGTAAAAATAG
>ULLG01006853.1_pt1 | contig 10192 bp, 4 predicted proteins | sample 1951341 | NCBI WGS metagenome assembly ULLG01 (sample SAMEA4835519, study PRJEB28245) | human gut metagenome | biome: gut microbiome; material: fecal sample | place: Denmark | collected 2008 | reverse complement strand
TGACTATCTTCGTCCTGAAGAAAGGGTTTTGAAAAACCTGTATAAGAGCTGTTTCTCCCCGACCGGTACGATGCGGCGCGAATTATACCGCTGGATAAATCCTGACCAGTACGGCAACATTTTTAATGCCGAACATGACAGCCTTGATTTAAGCTCCAACCGCTTTGTCGCATTTGATTTTACGGAAATTTTTGATGATGATACTCTGGCAGCCGCATCCATCAGTTACATTATGCATCGTATTCAGTCCGAAAGTACCGAAACCGGCGCTCCGGCTCTGATTATGATTGATGAAACGGCGCCGATGTTAAAACACGAAATGTTTCGTGATAATTTCATTAAAGGGCTTCAGGAAGGACGTAAAAAACGCCAGGCGTATCTATGTGCGTTCCAACAGCCGAACATCGTTGACGAGCTGGGTGTCGGAGATGCCGTTCGCGGCCAGTGCAAGACGATGATTTTCTTCCGTAATACGCAGGCGACGCCGGAATCTTATGCCAAATGGAACCTGACCGACAGCGAGTATGATTTCATCAGCGGCAGGTCGTACCGCGACTGTCCGTATGCTATTCTGTTAAAACGCCCGGATGCCGGAGAAAACGGTGAGGGTGAGTCAGTCATTCTTGATGTCAACTTAAGCGGTCTCGGACCTTATCTGAAACTTTATAATTCCGGCATTAAAAACGTTTTGCTGGTGGAAAGTCTGGTCAAAGAATTCGGCGAAGACGGATTCGTAACCAAGTATCTGGATGGCATGGGGGCATAATTTTGTTGACAAAAAATAAAAAATATGGTACCATATCACTCAACAAACGTATTATTTGACAGGGAGGGAAATTATGGGGAAATGTAAGCGGCATACAGCTATTATCCTTTGTTGCGCCTCGTTTTTAATAAACAAGCCGGCTTACGCGTTTTGGCCCGTATTGGATTTTGGCGAGATAATTCCGATTGTTTCAAATGTAACAACCTCTCTGGATTCATTGTCCCAGACCAAATCTCAGCTGACTGAATTAAAAAACAGTCTGAAAGCGATTGGCGACAGTATAGATACCATTTCTCAGTTTAGTCAGGATTTGCGTAATAATTTGGATGATATTGCGGACATCGCTAATGAAAGCGCTGGAATTGTCAATGATAATCTTGGAACAAACATAGATATTCAAAACGGCGTTACCGACGTTATTGACAAGGTAAATAATGTGCAAAGCGGATTGGTAAATAATGTTGTTGAGCAAACGCAGGGCGCTTTGAATCAGGCTGACGGTATGGCTGATAAAGCAACATCGGGAATTGATACGGCACAAAAGACCGGCAAAGATGCGGAAGATTTGCTGAATAAAGCTCAGGAAAAGACACAGAAGCCGAATACAGATATGGAAAAATCCGGCAGTCAGGGAATATCGGATTCCTCAGCCCCTGTTTCCTCGCAGCCTGAAGCCGTAGAGGAAGAGGAGGAAGAAGAAGAAATCCCCGATATAAATGACATGGCCGCATTGCGGGAAGAAATAAAGGCAGGTTTTGCTGTGGCCAGAGATGAGAATAAAAAAATGGCAGAACAGCTTAATGATGTTATGGATGCATCAGTCAGCGCCCTGAATAAAACGACTGAAGAAAGCCGTTTGGCTCTGGAAAAATTGGCTCAGGCTGTTAGAGATACTGACCGGTTGGATAAACAGGACAAAGAGGTGCTGGAGAAAAAAATAGGAGAACTGCAGGTTCGGCAGCAGCGGTTGGCGGACAGGATGATTGCCGTGGCAGAGAGCGCAAAAGAAGAATATAATCTGGAGTATCAAAATAAAATTGCCGACGGCATTGATAATTATGAAAAAGTTATAGAGCGATATTTGCGGGGGGATGCATCACGGGAAGAAATTATTTCAGCCGGAGAGAAATTAAAAGAGGATGCGGCACTGTTGAATGTTGCTCCCGATAAAGGGATTATAGCAGAATTAAACAAAGAGGCGGAGATTCTGAAATCGGAGTTTGCCGCTATGGCAGCAGAAATCAAAAAAACGGAAAAGAAAGGGAAAGAAACCGTAAATTGAACAAAAGAAACGGAAAATTAAGAGTATATCAATAAAATTTCGCTTAGAATGGATTTGCTCGCAGGCCTATGAACCAAAGATTATTAGGGAGGACACGAAATGAGTAGGAAAACAGTAAACGGAAAAATTGCAGTAATGGCTGTAATCTGCAGCTTTCTTATTGCAGTGCGCCCGGTATATGCGTTCGTGTGGCCTGTAATCGATTTGACAGAAATAGTTTCCTTTACAAACAGCATCAGTACCGGGCTAAACCGGATTACCAACGCCAAAAGTCAGTTGGATAATGTAACCAATACGATTAAAACAATTGGAGATCAGGTTGCTTCGGTTAAAAAATATGCAGCTGATTTAAAAGGGACAATAACCAATATTAAAGACAGCGTAAGCACGATTACCGATAATATTGAAGAAACGACTGATAATGTGTCGGGCATTGTTGATGATGTCAACAAGGAGCTTAACGGCGTCGGTACGGCCGAAAATGAAAATGCGGAAACAACGGTTGACAGCGTAAACGAACAAGTTGATTCGGGAGCTCCTGAAGAAGATGTCCAGACGGTTGTTGATGAAGCCAAAAAAGAATCAGAGACCGTAAGGGAAAATGTTAACAAGACATTTGATGAAGCCGATAAAGCTATCAATGAATCACTCGACACCGCCAATCAGGCGCTGGATATGCTTGTAGACAGCGTCAACGGGTATGATGGGCTGAGTGATGAAGAGCGCGCCGGATTCAAGCAGGAAGCTGGAAATATCAAAAATGATATTGACGGATTAAAGGATACTTCGTCAGACATCATCGCTTCCGCTAAGGCGGACTATAACGAACAGTACAGTGAAAAAGTCGCAGCGGCATTTGACAGCTACAGTCAGGCTGTCAGCGATTATTACGCGGGAAAAACCGACCGCGAAGCTTTAAATCAGGCCGGCGAGGATTTTAAAAACAGCGTAGCTTCCCTTGATGCCGGAATAGATCAGGGCGTTATCGACGGGTTAGTTGCAAATGCGCAGGAAATTGCAGATAAGATTGACGCGCTTGAAGAAAATATGATGAACAGCATCAGCAATTCAGGAGATTATTCAGACGGCAGTGAGCAGATGTCTTTTTTAGGGCCGCAAATGCAAAAAAAGTTTGTACGGTCTGGTAAAGTATATGCTTTCAGCTTTCACTCGGAAAACTTGTCTTTTTTTCTGAAGGGGGTTTATGCCGAAGATGGCGATAAAAGTTTTTTGCTGTCTAAAGAACTGGCATGTGATAATTTGGATGTTGCCGACGTAGAAGAAAATCCCGGAAAATTAAGAACCTGCGTTGTAAAGGCCAAAACTGAAAAAGACCTGTATCCGAATGCATTCAAAGAAGAACTGTATAAGGATTATCAGAAAAACGGCGTTTACAAACACATCATCGAAGATTATAGCATTGCAAATATTGTCAGTTTAAGCAAGGCCAAACAATTTTCTGCGACTTGGGGGAGTTTGGAACCGGACGATGACAGCAATAAAGGGACATTGTATATCTTGCGCAAAACCCTGAAAGATGTTGACAATACGCGTAACGGTTTTGCCTTAATGGGGATGACCGATATTGAATCGCCCAAACTATGGAGCGAAATTCGCCGTATTGACGCATTGAATCGCGCTAAGGCCATGGCTCAGGATTTTGAACGCGGAACGACGCTTTTTTTGGACGGGCGCGATTCCGAGTTTGTCGAGGCGACTAAAAGGAACTTGGGAACAATGCAAAACGATGACTTGGATGCCAATGAAAATAAGGCAGTAAAAGGAAAAGCCGTTTTTTCAAATGTAATCTTGTCAATCTGCGGTCTGCGTGCCAAAGATATTTCCGTTTCGGAAATAAATAAAACCGATACGGCATCTATTGCCCAGAAAGAAAAGAATTTGGCCGACTGTCTGTTTAAATATGCCGAAGCCGCCAGCAAAGGGACGAGCAATGGTTCTGCTATAGGGGCAGATACCGAAGCCGCCAAAAGAGAATGGCGCGATAAACAGACTAAAGCCTATAACGATTCTGCATTTAATAATCTGACACTGGCGGTGGTAAATAACTATAAGTCAAGTTTGGACTATGTTGATCCTAAAAAATTGCCTGATCCGGACAAGGATAAAAACATTGTCAGTATGCAGGATGGATTGAAGGAAAGTACGACAACCAAAGACGACTATGCTGCCGGAGCTCAGATAAACTACTATTCGACACAGCAAATTTTAAGCATAGTAGATGCGGATGCCCAGAATCAGCAGACAGAAATTTTAAAAGATCTGGCAACGTTTGATTATAACTATTTTGGCAAAACCACGGGTGGAGAAGGCTGATGAAAAAGAAACTGTGTATAGCCCTGTTCCTTTCTTTGTTCGTGTATACGAGAGAAGCGTATGCAATTTTTGACATAATGGCAAAAGTGCAGTCGGCGCTGGAATTGTATAAGGATGTAGAAAATAAGGTTCAGCAATATACTAAAAAGCTGCGCGATATAGAAAAGAGGGCGCGGCAGGGGTTTGACTTGGCAAGCAGCTGTTACAAAAACCCTAAACAATGTGATCCGAAAGCTCTGGAGGCTTTTGCCAAAGATTCGGAAAGTTATGTAAAAAGCATGAAGGAGATTAGGGTTATGCCGGGCGCCGAAGAGCTGAAAAAAGGCGATTTGAAGAAAAAAAGCGACAAAAGCCTGGCGCAAACGGTTGAAACCAGCTATATTTACCAGCGCGGCCAGGGGGATGATATTGAAAAGACCAGTAAAAACCGCCGTTTGATTAATGCCGTTGTAGCAGATGATGCGGCGCTTCTGTTTGCCAAGGGCGTTTCGGCACGACAGAGCATACTCGTCGAAGACGGTTCTCTGTATCAGGTTGAATTCAAAAAGAATAATATTGATGAAATTCTAAATGCGCAAAATATCGTAGCTATCGCGACGCAACAGCGTTTGAACCGGATTTTGGAGCTTCGCGCATATATGGCGAGCGCGGGAGCAACGGCTGAACTGACGCGTCAAACCAGAGAAGCGGATGAATAGGGGAGGTGCTGGCATGAAAAGACTGTTAATTGCAACCGCATTAATTTTTTCGCTGGCATTCAGGCCTGTCCCGGCAGAGGCATTGATTATTGATGCGCCGACGCTGGCAGCAAAAATCAGCGAATGGGCTGGCAAGCTTGCCGATGCCTCAACGCAGATAACGACGCATGTTTCTCAGGCAAAACAGATGACATCGCAGGGCTTCAATAAGGAAGAACTTTTCGGACTGGCTAAAGAATATGCGACCGAAAACGGTAAAAAACTGGTTCAGGAAAAAATGAAAAAAGTTGTTGAGGGAACCAAAAAGAAAAACAAGGATAAGCTTCAGGCAGAGCAGGATGCTTATGTAGAAGGGCGTAATCTGTATTATGACGAAAAAATCGGCATCGTTGAAGAAAGTATAAAAGAAACCAGAAGTTTGCAGACGTCAAAAGAAAGCGAGCGCGACCAGAAAAGGGCGGAAGTCCAGCAAAAGAAAGCCAAATATGAAAGCGTTAAACATATTCCCGGTGAGGCTGAAAAAGCGCAGGATGAATATATGACAGCCCAGATGGAATATGATGCGCTGGTTGCGGCGTGTACAGAACTGGATACTTTGGCTATAACGCTGGAGTCCCAGCGCGATACGCTGGAAAATGAAAAAGCCAAAGTCGGAACTTCGGAAGACCCGCAGTATGTATCGTATCAAACCCGTCTGAAAGAATTGGATGCTGATAAAGAAGACGAGACTTTTGTCAGCAAAGTGGCGGATGAGGAAGATATTGAATGGAGCATGAAGAGCAATCCAGATATCGTCAATCAATTTACGCCGACGGAAGAAGACTATAAAAAATTTATTGAACGTTATTTTTATGATCCGGAAGAGTTGGACAGCGCGTCGGGCGATGAAGGGCGCATTATGCACCAGACAAAAATTGATGCCGTTGCGCGCGAACGGAAATACTTGCTGACCAATACGGCGGCGCATCTTTTGCAGGTAACGGCAACACTGCGGCGTGAGATTCCGGTGCGAACCGAAGTAATTGACGAAATGTTCAAGAACACGCCCAAAGCTACCGGCGAGTTGGAGGCAATTTCGTCTTATTCGGCAACCAGAATAGAAAATATGAAGGCTCTGCTGATGTATGCCAAACTGCAAAGCGCCCGCTTGCAGTATATGGCGGCAAGAGAACTGCTGAATCTGAACGGTGTAAAAACGCCGAACGGAACCTATAAGAATTTTGACTTGGAAAAATATATTCTGACTAAGGAATATGTTGATAAGATTGTAAAAGAGGCTGATACGGCAAACAATGCCGTAACCGCGGTGGAAGAAAATTACAAAGTTAACGGGGAGGACTACCAATGGTTAAAAAATTAAGATTGCTGCAATGCCTGCTCCTGAGTGTCGTCATCTTGGGTGCAGAGGTAAAAAAGGCAGATGCATTCTTTTTATTGCCGCCGATGCCTTGGGACATTGAAGTCGATATCCCCGGCAATGCCAATAAGGTGGTGTCCAATCTGAAGGCTTATTACCGCCAGCTTCAGACGATTAAGTCCGAGCTGACCAGCCAAAAGCTTGAAGTTCTTAAAAAAGGACAGGTTTTTGCTTTTGTATCCGAAAAACTTAAAAGCGAAGGCGGTAAAAATAAAACCCCGGGCAAGGGAAAATTACAAAACAATGCCGAATTGGGCATCAGCAAAGGCGGCCTTGATGAAGAAGAAAATTTCAATGCTTTCCATACGCTGTTTTTCACCTATCCTCCCGAAAGCGACTATCCGGACAATTATCCGGCGGTGAAGACGGCATATAAACACAAGGCGATTGAATATAAGCAGGATGTAATAATGGAAACCTATCTGACCGGAAGGGTAACGGAAGATTATCTGGGGTTGGTAGAAAAGACCATAGAGCGGTTGGATAATTGCCAGAAAGGGCTGTATACTAAGGAAGAAATGGCCGAACACTGCGTCTTTTTCGGTTTGCAGATGGCTTATGTCGAGCCGGAAAAGGCCGAGCCCGAAGGTGATCCGGAAAATAGTGAAAACCCTGGTCAGTACGGCGAAATTATGAACGCCTATATCGTAACGACGGTATATGACCGCCTGATGCGTATGGTAGAAGACTTGACGGCGGCGGAAGCTCAGTTTATGTCCGCTAAGCAGATTGATATGGTTGACCCGATAAATCCTGATGACCAGCAGAGTTCGGCCGAAGATTATCTTGATAACGGATATCGTTTTGCTTATAATGAAAGCCGAACCTATGCCCATGCTAAAGGAACGATGCTTGGCGGCGACTACATTCGCAGCGAAGAATGCAAAAACGGTGGCAAAAACTGCCCCGGGCTGAACGAAGATAAGGCTGAGCTCAAAAATGCGGACGATACGGCAATTTTAGGAAAACTGCAGCCGGTTGACGAGCAGATTAACCAGGCGATGAACCTGCATAACTTAAAGGCTCAGCTTGGCGAATATAAGTCTCAGTACCGTAAATATTTGAAAGCTAAAGAAATTCATGAGCGTATGCTGAAAGTTCTGGAAAAGAGCGATCAGTGCACGGCCGGATTCTTTGACCGTTACAGCAATGGTCAGGGGGCATCTATCTGGTACGGCGGCAGCGCTCCGGCCAAAGCTAACGACCATGACAGTCGTTCCGGGCTCTCCCGTACTGTAATAGAAGAGTACCAGAAAGATACGACGGATACGATATTGGGAACGAAAAGCAGTGAATGTGACGGGTTTTATGAAAGCTGCCCCGACGGGTATCGCTTGGATGAAACTAATCCCTGCCAATACGAAGACGCTTCGGGCAAAACCGTAACCAGTTCAACCATGTTTGCCTGCGTATTGGATACAGTTACGTCAGATACGGAACCAAAAGAAGGTGATTATCCTAAAGTAGATTTTAATCCAAAGTTGGAAAGAATGGATTTTGAAGACGGAACCTCAAAATCAGGCTATGAGGAAGCCGGAGAGGAGATTATAAACAATCGCGAATATAATGATACCGATTTTCTGATAGACGGAACGCAGGCCGATGATATCCAGACGGATAACCGTGTAAAGGCCGAAAAAGGCTGGCGCATAGGGTACAATCACGTTATGGAACTGACTGAAAACGGCACCTTGCAGTTTGAACCCTGGAACGATCAGAAAAATCTGCAATCCGAATATCTGCGCAATAAATATCGGAATATGCGGATGATAGTCAAAGCCGTAGACGAAGGTATGATGTCCTATCGCGTGGCTAAGACTCAGGCGGAGAAATATAGCAGAGTAGGGCCGATTGAAAAAGTGTTGCCTGCTGTTACCGCGTGTAAATTAACAACCGATGCAACAAAAGATGCCTGGAATCAGGAATGTGGTGATTTCAGCGGAGGATGTAGTGTCAGCGGTGATACCGCATCTTGTTCCGGTACCAAGACCATAATGTGTACCTGCTACAACAGCGACGGTGAACCCTATAGCTGCTCCAAGACGCTGCACTGCAGTATCAGCGGCAGCAATGATACGGGGTGGATTACGGGAAGCAAAGAGGAAGGGTGTGTACCGACGACGGTCCCGATAAAATATGACCAGCGTATAAAATCCCTTTCCGGCGGCTGCGCTTTCCCGAAAGCAAATACCACCTATAAGGCTTCGCTGGAAGACAAAAGCGGCAAATGTCCGGGAACGTGGGATTTCAGTACGAAATTCCTTGTTCAGAAATATATGCCGGCCGTTGTTGGTAGCTGGAAAAATGGCGGCGGTTTTGAAAGCACCTGCCCGGGCAGTCTGGATTCGCAAACTACCCATCTGTTTGACAATACGCATGCAGCCGGACGGGTAGTAGCTTCTGACCGCTTTGAAGATATTCTGAAAAAGCGTAAAGAAGTGGAACAAAGGCTTCAGAGTATGGTTACGCAGTATGAGAGTGAAATGAAGTCGCTGAAGGCTCAGCTGAAGTCAACTATTGCAGCGCGCAAATCGCACAGTGAACGCTTAAGCCAGGCAACGGATACCAAAAATGAAGCCGTACAGGAGCGTCAGCGTTCTCTGCAAAGGGTAACTGCGATTGAAAATCAGATTAACGATTTGAAAAACAACCGTATCCCGGCCTTGCAGGAACGTCTTGCCGGTAGAGATCCGAAGCCTGAAAAACTGCAAAAGGATTTGGATTCTATCCTGACCGGCGCCGGTGTAGATTTGGAAAAATATGAAAATCCGACCCTTGCGCAGAAAATCGGCCAGATTCCGGCACTGGAAGAAGAACTTGCCTATATCTGCAAAAAGGCTCCGGAAAAAGACAAGGAATGTGCGTCGTACAGCGGCAAGTCCAACCAATATGACCCGTATGAAAATATTGAAGACGAAGACGATATTTTCAAAAATGTCGCCGAGTTGGAAAATACTATAACAACGGCTCAGGTAACAATGGACAGTGCGCAGTCTATGCTGGATGTGCTTCAGGATCAGATTGACAGCCTTAGCGAACAGATAAGGGAGCGCGCATCCAGCTTTGCCAAGGAATATCTGGCTGCCGCGGAGCAGGGACAGCAGGAAATTGAAGCTGTCAATAAAGAATTTGAAGACAAGCTTGAAACCAAGGATGACGGCAGTGAACCTGACCGTATGGTTAATAATAACCGCCGTTGGTGCAAAAAAGACGGTTTCTTGGGAATTGGCTGCAGGGAATACAGCCACGAATATAAATTTGACAACCTTAAATGGACGATGGCGAGAGTTATGTTCGGCAACGGTACGTCAAACAGCGAAGGGGCTGTAGACGGTGAATTGCCGGGAATCGTCAATGATACGATAGACGAACGCTGGTTCAAAAACAACTGGTCGCAGTATCCGCGGAAGCTGTCAAGTGTCGGTGTTGTTCGTAAGTTTGTGGTTGCCAACGGCTGTTTGAGTGCATACGGCGTGGCAGACGGCGTTCATACGCCTGAAACGATAGCTCAGGCAGTCAAGAAACAGGCGATGAAAGAAGCTGTTGATGCGCTTGCGGGAGCTGGCGGATATATTCCGAAAGCCGATGAAATTATCAAAGATGAAGTTGATTCGGCGGTAAAGGAAATCACGACTGTTATGGAAGAATGGGGCGTAACCGGAGAAGACGGCGTAGCACCGAATGAAGCCATATAC
>ULLG01000632.1_pt1 | contig 10341 bp, 13 predicted proteins | sample 1951341 | NCBI WGS metagenome assembly ULLG01 (sample SAMEA4835519, study PRJEB28245) | human gut metagenome | biome: gut microbiome; material: fecal sample | place: Denmark | collected 2008 | reverse complement strand
GAAAAACATTATATCATGTGGTGTCGAATTTAGCTAGTGCCCACTCACATTCACTCTACCAAAATGGTCAGAAGAGAGACAAACACATTTCTATAAAACATTGTTGTCATTTATAATAAATAGTGCCAATGACATTCCTTACAAGGCATATTCTTTCGTTCCTTTATTGCATCATCTGGTCTTATCCCCTCAAAAAGAATCGTTGAAAACGAATGTTCTTGATTCAATAAATACCTCATTTTTCACCATTCATTTTTTTTAAGCGCTCTGCGTCAATTTTATCTTTAAGGTATTGTGCAAAGTAAGGATAATAATTATTCTGAAGTCGTTCAATTTTCCAGTCAAATCCCGTCACAGTGTGCCTACACAACGAACTGCCACAGTTACATTCAAACGAATAGTCCTCGTTATCAATAAACGCATAATCTACTGTTAGTTCTTCACCAGGGAAAATATCTCTAATTGCAACAAACGTGATTTCACCATGCAAGCCACAGTTAGGGTCACATGAATGATTATTATATAATTTAATACTTTCCTCCTCCTCACACGTCGTTGCTCCCATGTAATATTCATCTGAAATAGGAAGATAACTATTAATAACCGCAGAACTAAACAACTCATCTCGAGTTAAAATATGTCCGCCTTTAACATAGACAATCTCATCCTTGTAAATGTGCTCTTTCGCAAACATTCCTGTTTTGTTAATACCACTTTTCCTAATTTCCACTTTTGGAGATATTCTAGATCGCATAATTCACCTCAAATCAGGGATTTCGTGCAATATACAATGAATGCCTCCGCCACCTAATAGCGGTTCACGACTATATATTTGCTCAATCATCCTATCTGGAAAAACTCGTTTAAAAATCTCAAGCACCTGTTCATCCTCAACGCACCCAAATTTCGGAATCAAGACTCCACCATTTACCATATAGAAGTTCAAATAAGATGCAGGTAATAAATCACCTTCTTTTCGAATAATTGCATCATCATTGGTTGTAAGTCCTGCTTCTTCTTCAGCCGACATGTATAAGGGCGTAGGCAGTGGTATTTTATGGACTTCACACTCATAGCTTTTTTGGATTGTTTTGAGTATTTCACGCACACGTGCATAATTAGGGTTCGTTTTATCATCCGTCCACGCAATACACACCTCATGCGGTCGTATAATAGACATAACATTATCTATATGTCCGTTTGTTTCATCATCCGCCAGCCCCTGTTTAAGCCAAACAACCTTCCTCACACCGAGGCAATTCTTCAGCACATTTTCAATATACTCTTTTGATTTAAATGGATTTCTGTTTCGGTTCAGCAATACACTTCTAGTAGTGAATAGCGTGCCTTCTCCATCAGTTAGTATTGCTCCACCTTCCAGCACAATATCCGCTTCTATAGTATTAATATTAAGATATTTACTAAATTCTACTGCAAAAGCATTATCTTTATCCCATGGAAAATATGAACCTTCCTTTAAGCCACCCCAAGCATTAAAGCGCCAATTTATAGCAATTAATTCTTCTGCAATTCTTACAAATGAAGGTCCAATATCACGTGTCCAAATATCGTCATATTCTAATGGAATGACTCTAATATTATGCAAGAATATACTATTGTTAAGTTCTCCTTGAAGTTTTTCAACATCCTGATTCCTACAGATCAAATATACATTTTCATATTTTGCAATGCACTTTACTAGATTAATAACGTATTCTTGCATGTAAACTGCATCAGATCTCCAAATATCCGTTCTGAAAGGATACATGGCAATAGTGCCATGATGGTGTTCAAACTCTGCAATGAATCGCCTATTTACATCTATAGCCATGAGTCTCCTCCCTTTTTATTTATTTAACTTTTCCTGCTGAATTCGAATAGCTTCTTCTGGATGATACCCTTCAAATGGACGACCAGATTCAGCATACATATCAAAACTTACAGCACTATAACCACCGTGCACCGGAATAAATCCACCTGATATAAAGCTAGCCTTGTCTGAAACTAAAAAGCTTACAACGTTTGCAATCTCTTCTGGCTCTGCAAATCTCCCCAATGGGCACAACTGACTGCCAGTACTTCTTGAAATAAATGGAACCATTTCAGACGATGCCGGATCGTATTCGTCAAAAGTCTTTGCCCAACCAGGACATACCGCTGTAACTCGTATTTTTTTTTCGTCATATCCAAAGTTAATCGCTAAACTATCTGTCAAATTAATCAGTGCAGCCTTACTTGCAGCGTATGACATACTAGAAAACGAACCTCTCTGTCCATCTGTACTTACCATGTTAATAATAACCGAACAAGGAGCAAGATTTTTTTTCAAGCCAGTGGAGAGTAATAGAGGAGCCGTAACATTGACAGCAAACACCCGATCCCACTCAAAAATGTCATAATTATCTATATCCTCATTTCCACTAAAAGCTCCCGCATTGTTTATGATTGCGTTCAACTCAATATTTTCCATACTAGCAATAAATTCTGCGATGGCATCTCTATCAGTAAGATCACATTGAACGCATTTAACTGAATCTGCAAAATCTCTTTCAAGTATATCCTTTGCTGTTGATTCATCACTATGGTAAATCGCATAGACAAAGTATCCATCTTCAACAAGTTGTTTCGTAATAGCAAAACCTAAACCTGTATCCCAAGATACACCAGTTACTACTGCCTTTTTCATAAAATAACCTCCTAATCGTGTATGAAAAGTTAATGAGCGCAATTAAAGTACTCAACTATCTTAGAACAATCAATAGTCATAGATGCTATTCCAAGGATAATTAGAACTAATAGCAAAATAAATATTGATGTCCATTTTCTATATGAGTTCTCTGTTGCTTCACGAATGATTGCTCTTTGCTGTTCTTTACTGAAATTATCTGCCGAATTAAACGCAAAATTTTGAAAACCACTAATCTCGGTAGCTAAATACAGAAGTACTGCACTTATAAGAGCAAAACAAATGGTAGATAAATACAAATTCCACTGGGCGATAAACTCATACTCATCAATACATATTGTTGTAAATATGTTCGTTGCCAGAGAAATTGCAATCCCGCTTAAAAAAGTATAAACATTATTGTTAATATGTAATAAATAAAGGCATATCTTATTATATATAAATTTCATAATCTTACATTTTTAAACTCCTGTTCGATTTCGTTTAAAGATACTTCGACCTCATCATACTTCCTACGCATATCATTACGAATATTTATTGTATCCTGATATGCTTGAATACAGCCAACTGATGTGTATATTTCTTCCTGAATTGTGTTAATAACACACATGGTCGCATCAATGCGTTCTTGAAGTTCCATGTATTTTTGTAATATTGTAGACCCTTGTCTAGCAGTAACTTGTGCTTTATAAGCATCAATTTTTTTTGAAATACTATTTCTCAGATCATACGCTCGATTATATGTTTTTGTAAACACAACATTTGTATCTTTCAATACGGTATCTTTGCCTAAAACCATCCTTCCATCAGAATAATCAAGACTTATATCTTCAAAATCAGTAGCAATGTCTTCCAATGCGTCAGATATTTTTTCTTGGTAATAATTCTTGAATTCATCTGAAAGTTCTTCACATCTTACTGAAGATCCACATGCCTGAACTAATTGAATATATTTTTCAACCAATTCCGTAAGTTCATCATTCAGATTTCTTAACCTGCTTCTAATAGGATCTACTCTGTCTTTGAATTCCGTTTTCTTTCTTGCGTTTACTGCAATATGTTTACAATCTTGAATAGCCTCTGTTAATTGTCTCTTACGTTCTTGAAACTGACGTTGTATCTGTCGTGTGAGTTCAATAAACTGAGTTACTCTAGATTTATAAGTCCTGCTTTCTTCAATAATTTCTGCCAAACGCTCCACTTCTTGATTAAAAAAATCAATAATCAATCCCATTTCAACATTCCAGTATTCATTTGAGTCAGGAGACTTCATCCTCCAACAATTTGTCAGTAAACGAAGGGTATTGCCGGTTTTAGCAACATCATTCGCAATATTGTGAAAAATCTCTCCATGATCAATAATACTTATCTGGTCCTCTCTTGCAGCTTTTTTCTCGTCTTCAGCTACAAATAAATCCACAAAGTCTTTGCCAATTGCATATTCTTTTTTATATCCATACAGATATTCACATTGTCTCGTCCAGAATTTTATCTTACAATCTCTATCGCTAGCCCAAATCGTAAATGGTGATGCATCCAAAATCTCCAACAAATATCGATCTTCTTCCGAAAATGCTCTTTTTGTCTGCAAATCCTCAATATAAGCAATCAATTCTTCTCGTGACATTTCATAGAAATCCAAAGTCAACACCTCTCTTTTCTATCTATGGATGCAAATAACGATATGGCTCACATGAACCTAATTCTTTATACAACCTCCGTATCGCCTTGCACTTATCAATATTCTGCCCTTCTAGAATTCCAAACTCATTCATCGTTTCGCCCAAACAGCATCCACCACAATGCATTTTTACAATGCACCCTTTGCAATGCTTCATATTTGTTGATTTCCGATTGTTTAAAATTGCCACCTTATGCATATCAATATCAAACTCATTGTTAACAGGATTCCATTTTCCAACAATGAATGCTCCCATATGATATGCTTTTTTTCCAAGGACAACCATATCACATGCAGAAACATAACCATCAGGGGTAATATGCGGTGCAGAAAGTGGATGACAGCTACGGCAATGAAATTCTGATTCTCCGTCAAAGTTGATTGTTAAAAAACTTCCCCAGAACATTCCCTTTGCCTTCGCATAATAATAACAATTTATGTAGTTATCAACATATCGTGAGATGTCAAATGAGTATGCTTTCTTTTTGGCGATATCTTTACATACCGGTATCTGACCAACAGAGTAGAACAAAGGGTTCGTCCAAACATAATTGATACCGAGACTCAAAAAATAATCAACCATCTCTTGTTGTTTATCAATATTAGCATTAGTAATCGTAATACGTGCACCTACAAACAGTTTTTTATCTTTTGCATGAGTAATCAGCCATTTCACATTATCTTCTATGACATCTGCCGATGTTCTATCTTGAAATTCCTCCGAATATAATGGATTCAATGGTCTGTTAAAGTTTTGAATATCCTTCATCCCATCAAAAGACATCCAGATTATATTTACATTTTCAAGAATCCAATCCTTCACTTCTGTACCAAAAACACCGTTTGTTTGAAGTTCTACAGTTACATCTTCACCACGATTCGCATGATGCTTAGCATATGATGTAATTTCCTTCATTTTCACAAACTCACGGGTAGGTTCACCTGGTCCGTAAAACCGAATATGCCGACTGTCATTATTAGCAAAATACCAATCAACTGCGGCTTTCGCCACATCAATAGAAATTGTTTGCTCTTTGATTGAATTGCGTTCTTTTTCATTATAACAATATCTGCAACACAAATTGCATTTAGTAGTTAAAAAGAAAGATAACATTTTCTTATTACAATGCGGCATCTTCATCCCCCCTCGCCATCAAAGAACTCACTAAATTAAGACTATATTTTCAAGCTGCAAAACGTAGTTTACTGTTATAAATCAATGTTTCCGTTTGTACTCACTACTGTTTAATCTATCTTTCAGTTCTCTCATGCCTTTGGTTCAAAGAAGAATAGATTAGCGCCACAATATTTGCTATCTGTATTGTTACTAGCTCATTCGTTCTCTACTATTTTGACTATTTCCAAGTCATATAAACCAGCGGATATTCTGTGATATATCCCATCATGTGGAATACTATTCTACAGCCTGCACACTTATAATCATCACAGCCGAACCAATGCTGTATTTTAGAACCTATCTGCCGTCCTTGCGTACAATCTTGAATGCTGTAATCGGTATTTTTACATCTCCTGAAAATGCAATCATAATCTTAAAAGCAATTATATATTATTCCATCTTCTGTGCTCCCGCTTACAGTTATTATACAATATTACTTATTCCTACTCTTTCACCTTCTGGTAATACAAATGTTTGTTCATAAACAACATCTAACGCCTCTGCAATCGCCATCATTTCCTCGAACGACACTGTACCTCGCTTTAATTTTTTATTAAAGTTTTGCGGAGTCTGCCCAATACGCCTACAAAGTTCTGCAAGACTAATATTCTGCTTCACACACAACTCTCTTATCATATCCGATGTTGTCATAATCCACCTCCACTAATATAATTTTATTATAAACCATCTGGTTGATAAATACAAGATGCCAGTGTTATAAGAATGTGTTACCAAAGTGTGGGGGCTTCATTTTCCTTGATAATCTTTTTGAATAAATATCAATTTGTTTCAAGGAAAATTTTTTTGAACTGAAAAAACTGAACTTATCTGCCTTTGATTATACCTTGCCTTGTCATTTTATACAATATTTTATTCTATTTTCACATGTCTTGGATTCCTAAACTTAAAGCTCTCAATGCATCTGTATAATTACCAACTGGGCTACCAAGTGCCGGCAATCCTACTTGAATGGTATCTACCCATTTACTTCCTTTGCCTACTACCTGTTTTACCTGATCTGCTGATAATACTTTTATCTGATCCATATAATCATTGGGAATCATAATCTCGCCATCATATTTTTCAATAATCTTTGCTAGATCACCATTTTCGCGAGTGTAGATTATCTTTGCCAGATTATCAGCTCCACCGACTGACCAGCGCATCTTGCGCCCTTTCATCCGATTAGTGATAAGGCTACAGTTCTGGTTCTCTTGCACACCCATGTTTTTGTATATCTGTCCTTCAGGAGCCTGCAGATCAATACCCATTTTTCTGAGCTGATCTTGCCAGCGCGGAAGTCCATCGATGTTGTTACTCAAATATCTATATAGATCCTTTGCATTCTTCAGATCTGTCTTGTGTTGGTCATCATCGATGCTATTTATATATGTCTCGATATCCTGCAGACCACTTTCATAATTTCCCGACATTATTTTATCAAGAATCCTTGATGCAATTTTTTTATGTTTAATGCCACCATGAATCTTATTAACAATATGGAATCGATCCAGCTGAAAGATCCGTTCCGGATTATAGGTGTTGCTGATCCAAGCAGCTCCGTCGCCATTTAATACTCGGATTTGGTCTGCATCTATATGAAAAACACTCTGGATGAGTGCTTCTGTTTTCGTATTAAATTTGTTTGCACCGGTCATTCCGGCAAGCACTTTCTTATTAACTAATTTTTTTCCATCTTCGCTCCAACCGGAATAAACGGTTGCAAGTTTCATTTCCTGTGATTTTGCTTTCTTCCTGTTTTTCTGAATATTCAAATAAACGCCATCTGCTTCCATGAAGATAATTGGCGTTTCTGTCTCGCCTCTGGTTGTTTCTTCTTCCATCTCAGACAAGATAATTTCTTCTTCCTTGCTTATCTCTTTGCCTATCTGTTGCACGACGTTCCAAGCTCCATGACTGCTAATTATTTGTCCTGTCGTCTGAGATATTAACTCTGCTGTTTTTCGATATGGCATTTCCGCTGCAGCTTCACTAATTATTTTCGCCAGATTAGATGAAACAGCTCCAATTTTTTCCATTTTCATCTGATCTTCTAAAAGGTACACATAGCGTTTAGTCTCTCGATCTAAATACATATGCCGGTTATATTCGACTTCCCCATATATCGTTTTAACCGTTGCTTTTCGTATCTGCTTATTTGCATATCTTTTTTTATCTCTTGTTTGCATTAGGTGACTATCAAGCTCTTCGAGCAATTCTCTCGTCATCTGCCTAGCTGCTTCACACACAGCCGAATATATCTTTCGTTCCATATCCTCAAACTTTGTTGTCAGAAGCTCATCCATGTGGTAATTCATATTCATTTCCTCCTGACTTTATTATACCATTTCTGGTAAGAAAAAGGATAGCGGTCTCAGACTGCTATCCTTGTCCTAAACCAATATATAATTTATAGTCCATCGCGATCCAGAGTTTCATCCCTCACTCTGACATATGCCATCCAGCATCTGTGCTCCTACACACAGGGCATGCTTTGTTCCATACCAAGTATTATTATCCTTCCGAAGGCTCCCGATCTCATGGTCGCCATCCCCTTCATCGCTCCGTATCTTCCAGTTGAATCACTGTCTTTTCGCTTTTCTCATTCATACATTTTCAAGATCAACAGACTTTATGATATACTCGAAAACGAACTGAATCAAAATAAGTTAATCAGCGGGCTAACGGGTGAATTAAACATCGCTGTGACTTATGAACTTATCAATGAACATGCAAGGGTATGCCAATTCAACCCCTTGCATGTTTTATTTTATCAAAGTTCTCGAAAATCTAAAAATGTACAAATTAAGTATTTTTTCTATTTTACACAATTCAGTGTAAATTTCTTATTCATCGTTCCAATGCTGCATCTGCAGCTACACTTCGTATTATTTTTTTCTGGGGGATTGGGGAACACCCCAACAAGCGGGATTTGTGGCATTGTATTTATACAATGAACACTAATCCCCTGCTTGCTCCTTTTAGGAATATAAACATCGACAAAATCTACTTTTCTGGAACCGGGACGAAAATAAAAGAGATCAATATTGAAAATATAATTCTGTACAAAAAAGCAGCCTATCCAGCTCTGGTTAATCTTCCAGTACCAAACAGGCTGCATCCTGAATCAGTTTTATCTTGTGTCACGTTCCCGGTATGTTTGTTTTGAATTTCTTGATTTGTCCGGATATTTTCCTATTGTTCTATCATATTCAAACAAATAATTTAAGTTGTTTTCCGCTGTTATATCTGTCAAGCGCATATCTCTAAAGCATTTTTCCAATCCGGGCTTTTTCTCGATCATTCGTTCCAACAGAGTAATCACCTGCATATAACCTACCGGAGAAATACTTTGGTAAACACTTCCCTGCAGATGCTTATATCCGTTCTTTTTCATCGTATCTTCAATATAAAAGTATATTGACCTGTAACTTGATCCGAAGATTTTTTCTGCTACTTTTGTATCAATATCAAATGCGATTTGTTTTTGTATCACCTGATTTTCATACATGGATTGTCTCTCTCGCTTTCATAAGTTCCGTTTTGCAATCCTCAATATTTCCATTCACATCCAATATGATTGCATCAAAATAATTCATAAATTCATCTGACATATGCACTGCATATCTGCCGATTGCCCCTAATGCATATTCTCCATCCATTGAAAATACTCCATAGCTTGTCTCTGTTATTCCATATTTCTTCGCATGCTCCCGCATAGGTTCCAGAAGCTCATCTCGTGTATAACCAGAAGAATCCACCTCTGCATCATCAAATACAAAACTCAAAGTAACCATTTATTATACCTCCATAAATATTAAACGCCTTAATTTTACCATAATAATGTTTACTTTGCAAACATTTGTTCGCCTTTTCTTGTACATTATACCAACATCTATCTTTATCCCTCATTCTTTCGTCTGGTAAACATCCCGGTATGAGGGGGTAGGGTGTGGGAAGGGGGAACATGACCGCAGACCGTCCCTAAGCATTCCAGAAAAAAGGGTGCACTTATCCCTTGGCATATTTAAGTTGATTTTTTGATGAAAAGTGCACAAAAAATAACGGCTGATCAAATTCCTGATCCCGTCATTTTGCATAATAGCTCACAGGTTGCTGTCTTTCCTGTATACCATCAAAGCAGAGTTCCGGGAATCGAACCCGGAATTAAACCATCTCCGCTACCAACCAAATCTCTGATCAATGACAATAAATTGTGTGCAGCCGGTTCTCCGGCGCATCTCGCTCTCGCTGATCGATAATGCCATGAACGACACACAATTAGAAGGAATCTTGTCTGAACGCTTTCCTTCGTGAAGTATTTCGTATGCGACTTGCTGGCACTGTGCCGGTGCACCATTTTGAAGCGCATTCTTAAAATTCGATGTTTTTATTCCCTCAAACTGATTCGGCTCATATATGACATCTTCTAACGTTACTGCTCCATACATATGCATGTCCAACCGATTCATGACAACTGTACCGACCGCAAGTTTATCTTCATAGGATGCGCCTGCTTCGCTATATATTAGTGCTGCAAGCAGCTTCTCGTTATCTGTCCTTGTTTCTGTCGGTGTGATCACATAGATATTGCTGCAGCTTTCCATGACTTCTTCCATAGAGATTGCTTTATCTGTTGTGCCGCCCTCACAGTTTTCAGGTCTGCAGTATTCTTCATTTCCGGTTCCATCTGCAGGATCAAGTGCAGCTATTAACCCAGCTTCCGTGTACCCAATCAACGTGATCCAGTGGCAGCCACCACCTGATACATTTTGCCCGGTATTCCATTGACTATTC
>ULLG01005963.1_pt1 | contig 10694 bp, 7 predicted proteins | sample 1951341 | NCBI WGS metagenome assembly ULLG01 (sample SAMEA4835519, study PRJEB28245) | human gut metagenome | biome: gut microbiome; material: fecal sample | place: Denmark | collected 2008 | reverse complement strand
CCAGATAGACCTGAACCCGTTCACTCTGGTGGGAGCCACGACCCGTAGCGGACTGCTGACTGCTCCGCTTCGTGCCCGTTTTGGTATCAACCTCCACCTAGAATATTACGATGATTCCATTCTGACGCGCATCATCTTGCGTTCGGCACGTATTCTGGATGTGCCTTGCGATGTGGATGCAGCGGGAGAGATTGCCTCCCGCAGCCGGGGAACCCCACGTATCGCCAACGCCCTGTTGAGGCGTGTGCGTGATTTTGCGCAGGTGAAAGGTTCGGGACGGATTGACGTGGAGATTGCCCGTTTTGCACTGGAAGCCTTGAACATCGACCAGTATGGACTGGATGAGATAGACAACAAGATTCTGTGTACGCTCATCGACAAGTTCAAGGGAGGGCCGGTGGGACTGACCACCATTGCGACTGCCTTGGGAGAAGACCCCGGTACGTTGGAAGAAGTGTACGAACCATTCTTGATTAAGGAAGGATTCCTGAAACGTACACCCCGAGGCCGTGAAGTGACCGAACTGGCATATAAACATTTAGGAAAAAGTAAATACAGCAGTGGGAAGACACTGTTTGATTAATTGAAGAATATGGCCGGAATAAAATCTTTGGCAAAGGATACTGCCATTTATGGAGTGAGCAGTATCGTAGGACGTTTTTTGAATTATTTGTTGGTACCTCTCTATACAGCCGTGCTGCCTGCTGCCTCCGGAGGATACGGAGTGGTATCGAATGTATATGCCTACACGGCATTGATTCTGGTGTTGCTGACTTTCGGTATGGAGACGGGATTCTTTCGTTTCGCCAACAAGTCGGACGAGGATGCCGGGAAGGTATATGCCAACTCCCTGTTGTTCGTGGGAGAACTTTCGTTGTTGTTTGTCGTGCTGTGTATGGTGTTCCTCCACCCGCTTTCCGAATTGCTGGAATACCCGGACCATCCCGATTACATTGCGATGATGGTGTGTGTGGTGGCACTCGATTCTTTCCAGTGCATACCCTTTGCTTATCTGCGTTATAAGAAACGCCCTATCAAGTTCGCCTCCATCAAGTTGTTGAACATCGTGGGAAACATTCTGTTGAACCTTTTCTTCCTGCTCGTTTGTCCGTGGCTGAATGTTCATGCCCCTGAGACGGTAAACTGGTTCTATAATCCGGAGTATCTGGTAGGTTACATCTTCGTGTCCAACCTGGTTATGTCGGCCTTGCAGATGTTCTTCTTTATTCCGGAACTGCGTGGCGTGTCTTATCATATAGATAAGGTACTGATGAAACGCATGATTAATTATTCTTTTCCGATTCTGATATTCGGGTTGGTAGGTATCCTGAACCAGACGGTCGACAAGATGATTTATCCTTATCTGTTCGATGACCGTTCGGAAGGATTGGTGCAGCTGGGTATATATAGTGCCACGAGTAAGGTGGCGCTGGTAATGGCGATGTTCACACAGGCTTTCCGCTATGCCTACGAACCGTTCGTCTTTGGCAAGAACAAGGATGCAGACAGTAAGAAGGTCTACTCTTCGGCCATGAAGTTCTTCTTTATCTTCTCTCTGCTGGCTTTCCTGGCTGTGATGGGCTACATGGACATCCTGAAGTATATGGTGGCTTCCGACTATTGGGAGGGATTGAGCGTAGTGGCTATCGTCATGCTGGCCGAAATTTTCAAGGGTATTTATTTCAACCTTTCTTTCTGGTACAAACTGACCGATGAAACCTACTGGGGCGCTTACTTCTCTTTGATTGGTTGTGCCGTGATTCTGGGACTGAACATCTGGTTGGTACCGACCTACGGATATGTGGCCTCTGCTTGGGCTTCAGTGGCAGGTTACGGAGTGATTACCTTGCTGTCTTATTTCATCGGACAGAAGAAGTATCCAGTGAATTATCCGTTGAAGGATATGACACTCTATTTGATTGTAGCTGTGGTACTCTATGTGCTCTCACAGGAAACACCGATTGCGAATCTTTGGTTGCGTTTGGCTTACCGCACTATATTAATTTTGGTGTTTATTGCGTTTATTATCAAAAAAGACTTACCTTTAAGAACTTTACCTTTTGTCGGCCGTTTCTTCCGGTAACAGGCAAGAGGCGAAACTTATCAAGTAACCAAATCGGGCTGTTATGGAACTAGGAAATAAACGAAAATTTCTGCTTCGTAAATTTTTCAATGAATATCTGGACTTGAACCGGAGCAAGGAGGACGAGCAACTGACGGTGGAAACCATCCGTAACGGGGTAGAGTTTAAGGGAACCAACCTGTGGGTCCTGATTTTTGCCACGTTCATCGCTTCATTGGGCTTGAATGTAAACTCTACGGCGGTGATTATCGGTGCCATGCTGATATCCCCACTGATGGGGCCTATCATGGGGGTGGGACTTTCCATCGGCTTGAACGATTTCGAACTGATGAAACGTTCCTTGAAAAGCTATCTGGTAGCCACGTTGTTCAGTGTGACCACCGCCACAATTTATTTTGCCTTTACCCCGCTGGATGAAGTGCAGTCGGAATTGCTGGCCCGTACGTCACCCACCATCTACGACGTATTCATTGCTTTGGTCGGCGGGTTGGCCGGTATTGTGGCTCTGGCGACCAAAGAGAAGGGAAATGTGATTCCGGGAGTAGCCATTGCTACAGCGTTGATGCCCCCTTTGTGTACGGCGGGGTTCGGACTGGCCACAGGGAACCTGTTGTATTTTCTGGGAGCTTTCTATTTGTATTTCATCAATTCCGTTTTTATCAGTCTGGCCACTTACATCGGTGTACGGGTGATGCACTTTCAGCGTAAGCAGTTTGTGGACAAGGCCCGTGAAAAACTGGTGAAGCGCTACATTATTTGGATTACCATCGGTACCATGTGTCCGGCCGTGTACCTTACTTATAATATTGTGCGGGAAACTTTCTATCAGACTTCCGCGAGTCATTTTATTGCCGAAGAACTGCAGTTCCCCGATTCTCAAATTTTAAGCCGTGAGATTTCGTACGACAAGCGGGAGATAAAGGTCGTATTGATTGGAAAGGAAGTGTCGAAGGAACAGATTGCCGCCGCACAACACCGTTTGCCTGATTATAACCTGGCCAAGACCAATCTGGTGGTATTCCAGGGTATGGGAGACGGTAATGCGGTAGACATCAGCAATATCAAGTCGATGGTGATGGAAGATTTTTATCGGAACAGTGAAAAACGTCTGAAGGAACAAGAAGTTGCGATTGACACCTTGCATAAACAGTTGGCTGATTTTTCCGGATCGGATTGGCTGGGCAAGCAGCTGGGACAGGAACTCAAGGTCCTTTTCCCGGAAATCAAGACCCTGTCCGTATCCAAGAGTCTGCGGTTGTCTGTGGATAGCTCCCGCATTGATACGCTGACATACGCGATTATCGACTGTCAGCGGATGCCTGACCAAAAGAGTAGGGAAAAGATAGTGAAATGGCTGAAAGCCAAAACGGGAGATACCCATTTGAGGCTGATTGTAGAATAACCTTTGAAGGCCAATTCGCTTCCTTCAAAAATATAAGTATATTTTATGTGCAAAGCGCAAGAACGTTTAAAAGACAACGATTTTGCGCTTTTTTAGAGTACTCCAATACCTTATTTTACTTTTTCTATACTGCGAACGGCCGTCACTTCCGTGGCTTGCGGATTGGTCGCTTTTCGGGTACAATAGTCAAATTGAGCCGATTTTTCTCCACTAAATGAATTCCACTTCAAGGTCAGTTTGACGGTTTTTCCTTGTGTGTCGGGCAGTTCGCTGAGTTTGAATGCAACCAGTCCGTCTCCCATTCTTCCATTAACGTCGCCGAAGGCATTGTGGCGGAATTCCACTTCGTATGGATTATCCGGGTTTTGTGTGCTGATTAGGTTGACGAAATGTGGTTGTCCGTTTCCCCATCGCGTTGCAAAACGAAGCGTCAGGTATCCGTCTTCTGCGATAGTTACCCAATCGTTGAGGATCTCCACCGGATCGTTTCCGTACGTTTCATGATTTGCTTCTTCTCCCAAGTTTGGTGCCATCGGTTTGGTCAGGATACTGTCAATCCAGTTGACGAAGACCGCTTTGTCGTATTCTTGAGGGGCTTCGTCGGAAATGTCAAAATTGGTCAGTGCTCTTACTTCTTTGTCGCCGAATGGAGAAGTAGTCATGTTTACCGGACGCAGGGTTGTACTGTCGTCCAATTGCAGGTAGGGAGTATTGTCGGCACTCAATTTTACGGTAACCAGTGCGTTGGCATAATAATGTGAAAGGTAAAAAGTATTGTCATCGTCGTTCTGACAGGATTGCATTCCTGCAGAGAAACATACAGCCATCATGACGATGAATCCTTTGCGGATGAATGATAGAGTTTTCATAATGCAGTGTTTTTAAGATTGTCCTTTTTCCTTTTTATTTATAAAATGCTGAAAATGTGGAATCCCTGCATGTAAAAAAGTTAACTCCTGAAAAAATAGTTTGAACCTGATTCCTTTCGGGGTTTATGCGTATCGCATATTTATTTGAAGGTGTGGTGCTTAAATATAAAATCACCACTTTTATATCTGCATAAGCTTTGTAATTAATATAATCTTGTTCATTTTTAAATAACTGTATTAGTTAGATCTTAATTACACATAAGAAGTAAGTAAATCTAAAACAAAGATTTAGGCTAGAGCGTTTATTTGTCGTAACCAGTTTAAGTGAACTTTATAATGGAATATCGTAAGGATAATAAATTGCGAACCGGGAAGTTATGGGAATAGACAGAAACATTTTCAATGAGAATTTCCGCTATTATTACCGTCCTTTATGTATGTATGCTCTTCATTATGTAAAAGACATCGATAGTGCGGAAGACATAGTGCAGGATTGCTTTACCGAGGTATGGGAGAAAAAGGACGGCTTGGAGGAGGTGGACAATATACGTGCCTATCTGTACACGATGGTTCGGAACAGATGCAGCCACTATCTGAAAGAAAAGTCGAGACAGCTGGTAACCAGCGGCGAGCAACTGAATGAGGTGGAGGATGAAACGAATGAAGAAGAATATGAAGAACGCTCGTTTCTTGAAGCCAAGATGCTGACTGCGATTGAAAGTCTTCCGGAAAGGTGCAGGGAAGCGCTTCTTTTGTCCAGAAGAGACGGTTTGAAACATGAAGAGATTGCGAGGAGCATGTCGGTATCAGTCAATACGGTAAAGAATCATATCAATAAAGCACTGAAGATTATCCGGCAGAGTGGGACCAAGATGTATGCGTTTCTCTTCGCATAACCTGAATAGAATGTAGTATCACAAAATAATTTGAGAACACCATGAAAGATTTGGAAGATAAAAGTTTACAGTTTGTTTTGGAAAATTACAGAAAGGGGATGTTTGATACCCGCAAGGCACTGAAAAAGATAAACGGGGGAGGCAAGGATTTCCGTCCGTCAAGAAGAATCTATCTGTATATATCGGGACTTGCTGCTTCCGTGTTGATTCTGGCAGGTCTTTTTATGCTTTCCTATTTTTCTGACAAGGGACAGATTCATGTAATGGCTAAGGTGGAAACCGTGAGGCATGTGCTTCCCGACAGTACCACGATTGTCTTGGCACCGGGTTCTACCTTGACCTACGAGCCGGAACACTTCGCAGCCGGTCGAAGAGTTGTGAAGATGGAAGGTAAGGCTTATTTCTCGGTAACGAAAAACAAGCAGTCTCCTTTTTGGGTGTACGGGCGACATTCGGTGACAAAGGTACTGGGTACGAAGTTTCAGGTCTGTGAATTGGGTGCCGATTCGCTCACGAGAATTTATGTGGCTTCCGGAAAAGTCTATTTCGCTTCGTCTTTGCAAAAAGACAAGGGCGTGATGCTGACGAAAGGTATGGAGGCCGTGCTGCCTTTTGACGGGACAACACCCCGTATTACCGGTCCGTCGGGTTTGAATCCTGCCGCGTGGGCTATGAATGTATTTATATATAAAGATGTACCGATAGAAGATGTATTGAAAGAATTGTCTGCATTTTATGGGGTAAGACTGTCAACTTCTGAGACAGACCGTAAAGTGACCGCTGAATTCAGGACGGATAACCTGGATTCCATTCTGTCAATGCTGGAGAAGGTGCTGGAAATCAAAATAAAGAAAGAATAGAAGTGAATGGGTGCGCTGGTGTTTAGAGCGCTTATGCTGACAGCCTTGTGTGGAAAGGTCGGTTATGTCTGGGCTCAACAGGAAAAGTCGACAATCAAATCTGCGATGGAGAAGATGAGGAATCAGTATGCGGTGATGTTTGTGTATAATGCGTCTCTCGATTTGAACGTAGCCTGTGAAGGAGCCGATATGGCAGGAAAGAGTCTGCAGGAAAGTTTGCGGATGGTCTTTTCAGGAACCGATATAAAATATGAGCTGAAGGACGGTTATGTATTGTTGCAAAAGATCAAGCAATATACCTTGAGCGGGTATGTCTATCAGGAAACCGGTGAAGCGGTTGCTCAGGCTACCGTGTTGGATATGAATACTGGGAATGGCACTGTGACCAATGCGCACGGATTCTTTAGTCTGACATTGCGTGAAGGAGGGCATAAAATCAGGGTGTCGTATATTGGGATGGAAGAGGAAATTCGGGAGGTGGACTTGACACACGACTGGATAGAGACCTTTTTTTTGAAGTCCGGTTACAGACTGGAGGAGGTGGTGGTGACAGTGGATGCTCGTTCGCCTTTCCATGCGGCTCCAGGTGGAAAAGAATCGATGCAGGCAGGAGATTTCGAACAGGGTGTGTATTTCATGAGTACGCCCGATGTAATCCGTACCTTGTACAGTGTATCTGGAACAGCCTCTGGAGCAGATCCCGCTTCCGGTTTGTATGTGTATGGAGGCGATCATGATGAGAATCTGGTGATGATGGATGGGGCACCGCTTTATCATGTGAGCCATATCGGAGGACTCTTTTCTGCTTTCAATACCGATGTGGTCAAACAAGTGGACTTCTATAAAAGTGGGTTCCCGGCCAGATATGGAGGACGCTTGTCTTCGGTATTGGATGTCCGCACCCGTGACGGTGACATGGAGAAGTTTCATGGGAAGTTCGCTTTGGGAGCAATAGATGCACGAATCCAGTTGGAAGGCCCGATTGTGAAACAGGCTACCTCATTCAATGTGGCCCTGCGTCGTACTTGGCTGAATCTGCTTCCCGTACCTCTGCTGGATGCAATCAGTATGAAGCAGGGAGGAAATCAGAAAACGAACTATTTTTTTCATGATTTGAACGCGACGGTTTCGCATGTATTCTCAGAAAGTAACCGTTTGCATGTGGGATTCTATTCCGGGTATGACAAGGCTTGGAGAAATCACCGGCAGACATACGATGAGGGAGTGCGGTTAGATACCGACCGTTTTGCGGTGAGATGGGGAAATACGTCTTTTTCGGCCGGATGGGAGTTGGTTTACTCTGCTAGGTTGTCAATGAACCTGACTGGATTTTACACCCATAATTTTGCAGAGTTCCATTATCAGGGAAAAGTCCAGATGGGGGATGGGAAAATGGAGCAGCGTATGGAGGAAACCCGGCGTAATGCTTCTACCATCGACGATATAGGCTACAGGTGGGAGTGGGTATATCGTCCTGTGCCTGAGCATCGGCTGCATTGGGGTTCCAACTATACGAATCATTTGCTTCGTCCGCAGAATTATGTTCGAGGCAGTGTGGTGTATGACAATCATTGGTTGCCCGAAAGTCAGCAGACTGAAACAAAAATGTCGTATCGTGGGCATGAACTGTCTTTATTTGCGGAAGATGAACTGGCTTTGGGAGAGAGAGTGCGATTGAACGCAGGCATCACGTGGAATCTATTCGGGCTGGACCGGCTTACACAGAGCTCCATTGAGCCGAGAATCTCTTGCAATTACCGGCTGACTTCCACGGCTTCATTGAAAGTGGCCGTAACCAAGATGAGCCAGGCTATGCAGAGGCTGTCAAGTACGTATCTTAATCTGCCGATTGATTGCTGGGTGTTCTCCACCGATGAAACAGGCTATTCTTATTCGTGGCAAATGGCAGCCGGATTCTATAAATCATGGGCCAATCATTTACACCTGAAGGTGGGAGGTTTTTACAAAGTTATGAATCACTTGATGGAATATAATGGGGTAGAACGCCTGAACCCTTCGGCAGTAGCATGGGAGGAAAACATCAGTAAAGGAAAAGGGAAATCGTATGGAATAGACGGTGAGGCTGCATACAATAAAGGGCCTGTTTACCTGCATTTATCTTATCTGTTATCTTGGAACCGTCGTCTGTTCCCGGACTTCTACGAAGGATGGTTCTTTGATAAGTTTGACAATCGTCATTCTCTGAATGTCTCATTGAACTGTTCGTTGGGTAAGCAGGCAGACCTTTATGCCTTATGGCGTTTCCATAGTGGCAACCGGGTTACGCTTCCTCAGCAGATTGTCTCCGCTCCGCTGATGCCGGGAGAGGAAGTGGCTCCTGCCGATTTTATGTTATATGATGTTCCGAACAATGCCGTTTTACCAGCTTATCATCGGTTGGATTGTGGTATCCGTTACAGAAAACCGATGAAGAAAGGGCGTGAGCAAATCTGGGATGTGTCTTTCTATAATGTCTATGCCCGGCGTAATGCTTTTTATGCTGAGCAAGTAGTGAAAGACGATGGGACTGTAGGATGGGAAACCGTGGGCGGACTTCCGTTTTTGCCGTCGCTTTGTTATACAATTAAATTTTAGTAGAAGATGAAGAAATTATGGGCGGCCTTGTGTCTGCCGGGGATAGGACTGTGTGCCTCCTGCGATAAGGAAATGACGGTAGGGAATGAGGAAGAAGGTGGAAGGCTGGTGGTCTATTGTATTCCTTCCAATGCCAAGGATACAACTTTTATTCAACTATTATGGAGCCGGGCGTTGAATGGAGAAACAAAGGTCAATCGGTCGGCCGACCGGGCTGAGGTCTCTTTCCGGGTAAACGACATGGAGAAAGAAACGGGCTATGCTGGGCTGTTACCGGGACGTGAAGATAAGAGCGCCTTTTATGCCGTGGGGAAATTAAAGGAAGGTGACAAGGTTGAAGTGAAGGTCCAGTTCCCGGGATTACCTGTCGTGACCGCTAGGACTTTGATTCCTTCTTGTTTCCCATTGGAGCATGTAGAAGGAACGCGGCTGAATGTATGCGGATACCAAGCTGTAAGATTCCGGATAACCTTGCGGGACTGTGTGGAAGCTGAGAATTATTATGGCATAAGGGTCTTGCGGAAGCGCGTATTTTCGGGAGGGGTATCTGTTGGATTCCCTGATTCGGTGGTAAAGCCCCTGATTTTGAATGTAGACCATGAACCTCTGATGAATGACAAACGGGGAGTAGATGATGTGTTCGATTTGTCCAATGATTTCTATCAGCATCTGTATATCTACGATGATCGTCTGATAAATGGGAAGACCTATACGCTGAGCTTGGACTGTTTTGAACGAACTGCCGGGGAGGAAACGTCGGTCGATGAAAAAGTATATTATAAGGTTTCCTTGTTTACCTTTTCACCGGATTTGTACAAGTACCTGAAATCAGTGAATGCCCTGAACAATAATGATCTGGGAAAAGCCGGACTGGCTCCCGTCTATAAAAGATACACCAACGTGGTAAATGGCATCGGGATTGTGGGTGGCTGTAATTTGCATGAAACGGACTGGATGGAAGCCTCTGTTTTTTGTCGGTAAAATACTTTTGGATTGTAAATGTTTTAATTTTGGTTAAATAACAGTCGGAAGAATAGTCCTAAACAGGTTTTTTATCCCTTACGTATGGGGGCCAGATAGAGTAAAGACAAAAATGGTTCCTGTTTTATGATATGCAAAAACAACGACTAGACAAGAAAGACAGATGGGGGAGATTAAGGCAGTATATGTTTCTGCTTGCTTTCCTCTGCTGGCAGTCCATCGGTGCGCAGACAAATTCTTCTTATGATTCTGTTCGCATTTTTTTTAGGCAGGGTGTAGATACGCTTGATTTGAATTACAGGGCTAATGAAGAAAGACTGGACCGATTCTCCAGACAACTGATGGAGTTGAGTAAGCGCAAGGTGCAATATGGAAATGTACGGGTATTTTCTTCTGCTTCTCCGGAAGGTCCGTCTGCACTGAACGAGATTTTGGCGAAGCACCGGGCCGAGGTGCTTTTACACTACATGCGAGGGCACGGAGAACTGTCGGAAGTGGCATTTGAGGTGATGCCGGTTGAATTGGATTGGGATTTGTTCAGACAGCTGGTGGCCGATTCAAACCTCCCGGAGAAAGCACAGGTGCTGGATATTCTGACCAAAGAACCTGAAAGGGCACGGAAAGGATTGCTGAAGAAACTGAAGGGAGGCCGTGTATGGAACGAAATGCTCCGCAGTCTGTATCCTGATATGCGAACTTGTGTGCTCTATCTCCACTATGTGCCGCAAAAACATGAGATTTCTTCTGGAGGAATTAAACCAGACCTGCTCCTTCCTGTTGATTCGCTCGTAATTCCTGTGCGGTATGGGAACCCCGGAAAAAGAAGACTTTTCCTCATGGCCGTAAAAACCAATTTGCTGTATGATGTGCTTGCCGTTCCCAATGTGGGAGTGGAGTTTGATCTCGGAAAGGGATGGAGCATAGGAGGCAACTGGATGTATGCCTGGTGGAAAAGAGACAAATCAAACCTGTACTGGCGGTCGTATGGCGGTGAACTGTTCATCCGGA
>ULLG01027402.1_pt1 | contig 10768 bp, 7 predicted proteins | sample 1951341 | NCBI WGS metagenome assembly ULLG01 (sample SAMEA4835519, study PRJEB28245) | human gut metagenome | biome: gut microbiome; material: fecal sample | place: Denmark | collected 2008 | reverse complement strand
ACACGCTGGTCCAGCTGGCCGAGCAGGTCCCGGTCGGGGTGTTGGAATGTAGGCCCGACGAAGAGGCAGCCGTGATGTGCCACCGTGTGTTGTCGCTGTCTAATCAATGAGGAATAATGCTTAATTATTTAAATATACCTGGATTATGAAAAAACAATCTTTTGTGTGGACAAGCTTGCTTGCCCTGCTACTGTTGACTTCCTGTGCTTCACGCAAGAATTTCGTGTATTTGCAGGATATGGAGATGGGATTGAAATATCCCATAGAAAACAAATATGAGGCTGTGATTCATCGGGACGACCGATTGAGCATCACGGTGAGTTGCAAGAATCCGGAACTGGCCATCCCGTTCAACATCTACGATGGGACGTTTCGGGTGGGGACGGACGGAAGTGTGACGGCCGATGCCACGAGCAAGGTCAATGAAAAAGGCTACCGGGTGGATGTGGATGGCAACATCGATTTCCCGATTTTGGGCAAATTGCACATCGAGGGCATGAAGGTGGGCGAAGTGCGCGATTTGATCAAGACTAAGATTGAAGAGGGAGAATACATGAAAGACCCGCTGGTTTCCATTGAGTTCCTGAACTTCAAGTACACCGTGCTGGGAGCTGTGGGAAGCAATGGCACGTACTCGGTCGACGGTGACCGGGTGACGCTGCTGGAAGCCATTGCCAAGGCAGGTGACTTGACAGCCAAAGCCAGAATAGACCGGGTGGCTGTGATTCGGGAGGTGGATGGTGAACGGCAGATGTTCATGCACGACCTGCGCAGCAAGGATATCTTCGATTCGCCCTGCTTCTACCTTCAGCAGAACGACATCGTGTATGTAGAACCCAAATACAAGAAGAAAGATAATGAAGACCGCGGCTGGCAGATTGGAACTACCTTGCTGTCTGTGGTTACGGCTGTATGCTCTATTCTGTGGGCGATTAAATAAAAGTAATGCTAATTATTTTTTCAGAACAATATGCAGACAACGAATTCTTCTAATAAAAACGACCAGGGACTCAACCTGGTGGATTTATTGGTCTATCTGGCTTCCAAGTGGAAATGGTTTTTGCTTTCAATCTTGATTTTCGGGGGCATTGCCTGGTATAAGTACGCCCGTTCGCCGCTGGTGTATTTCCGTTCGGCCACGGTCATCATCAAGGACCCGTCGAATAAGGCTTCCACTTCCGGACTGGACCGTTTTGACAATTTCATCAACAAGGTGAATGTGGCCAACGAAATTTTGCAGTTCCGTTCCAAGAAACTGATGCGTGAGGTGGTGCAGCGTGTACATGCCGACGTGAGTTATCAGGTGGAGGACGGCTTGCGCATGAACGAGCTTTACACGCAGTCGCCTGTGCTGGTCCGTTTCACGGAGGTCTTGCCGGAGCAAAGCTTTTCATTCACGATGACTTTGAAAGACGAAAAGACCGTTTCTTTGTCCCACTTTTCGGGCATTGATGCGGATCCCCGTGACGTGAAACTAAACGATACGGTGTCCCTCATAAAAGGAGTGAACTTGGTGGCGAGCGCCACGAACTATTTGCAGAAGGAATGGCTGGACACTCCTATCCGGGTGCGGAAACTCCCGGTAGAGGCTATGGTGAACTACTATAAAAATGGGTTGGGCATCCAGCAGGAAGAGGAAGAATCTTCCATCCTGACCCTGGCTTTGAAAGACAACTCGCCGACACGTGCGGAGGATGTGCTGAATACCCTGATCACGGTGTACAATGAAGAAGCCATCAAGGAAAAGAACCAAGTGGCGGTGAATACGGCCAACTTCATCAGTGACCGTCTGATTATCATCGAACGGGAACTGGGCAATGTGGAATCGGACTTGGAATCCTTCAAGCAGCAGAACCAGATTGTAGATATCTCCTCTTCGGCAGGTATGTACATGAACGAGTCGCAGAAATACAGTTCGGATGCCTTGGAGTTGGAAACACAGATTCGTCTGGCGGGCTTTATCAAGAGCTACCTGACCGACCCCAGTAAGGAAACCGACCTGATTCCGTCGAATACAGGTATCAGTGATATGAACATCGAGAACCAGATTAACCTGTACAATGCAGCCAAACTGAAGCGTGACCGTCTGATAGACGACAGTAGCGTGAACAACCCCGTGGTGAAGGAGCTGAACAATTCCTTGCATGCCATGAAGCAGAGCATTATCCGGGCGGTGGACAACATGATTGTGAGTCTGGACGTGAAGCGCAAGGATGCACAGAGCCGGGAAATGCAGGCACAAAACCGTGTGACGGCCATCCCGACCAAGGAAAGAAAGATGCTGTCCATTGAACGCCAGCAGAAAATCAAGGAGGCCCTTTATCTGTTCCTGCTGAACAAGCGGGAAGAGAATGCGCTTTCACAGGCCATGGCCGACAACAATGCCCGTGTGATTGACGGGGCGGAAGGCAGCAATGCACCGATTTCTCCCAAGCGGAACCGTATGCTGCTGCTGGGCGTGCTGGTGGGCATTGCCGTGCCGGGAGTGGTTTTCCTGGGCATCCTCTTCATGGATACGCGGGTACGCGGACGGAAAGACCTCGAAGGCGCGACTTCCGTACCTTATTTGGGTGAAATTCCGCTGGACAAGGAGGCGTTGAGAGACCATAAGAAGGAGATCTTCATGGTGAAGGAGCAGGGCGATGACATTGTATCGGAAGCCTTCCGTATCTTGCGTACCAACATGGCTTTCATGGCTAAGAAAGGCCAGCCGATGCAGGTGATTACATTTACCTCTTTCAACACCGGGGCCGGAAAAACCTTCATAGCCCGCAACCTGGCCATGAGTTTGGCTTACATGAAGAAACGGGTCATCATGGTCGACCTGGACATCCGTAAGGGTACTTTGAGCCGGGGACTGGGACATCGTCATCACAAGGGAATGACCAACTACCTGTCGGACAATACGATTCAGCTGGACGACATCATCCAGTCACAGGAACATTTCGACCTGATTAGCGCAGGCCCGGTAGCTCCCAATCCGGCTGAACTGCTGATGGACGAACGGCTGGATGAACTGATGAACGAGTTGCGCCGTCGCTATGACTATATTATTGTGGACAACGTGCCGGTGGGACTGATTGCCGATGCCACGATTGCCAACCGTGTGACCGACCTGACCATTTTCGTGGTGCGTGCCGGCAAGCTCGACCGCCGTCAGTTGCCCGACATCGAGCAGCTGTATCAGGAAAAGAAACTGAAGAATATGGCGCTGGTACTGAACGGGGCCAATCCGGAACGACATGGTTATGGATATGGCTACGGTTACGGCTATGGTTACGGATACGGGTATGGCTATGGTTATGGACACAAGAAAAAGAAAAAACGAAGTTTGTTTTAAAATAAATGCGTATGAAAAAACTAAATGAGAACAAAACAATTTATGAGAGAATTTGGAAGTTAATGAATTAAATCTAAAAAGAAAGTGAGGAATCTTATGAAGAATCAAAAGCAAAAAGAGTATGAAACTCCGCAGACCACCTTTGTGGAAGTGGAGTTGGAACAGGGGTTTATGAAGGCCTCGGTTGTAGACAAAGATGAGCCTAATAGTGACGTCACTGCGGGTAATCAAGAGATTTCAGGGGATTATGATTTTACCGGAAACGAATGGCAATAAAAAGAAAGGAGTTTATTATGAAATTTAAATCGTATTTGAACTGGTCTCTATTCAGTGCGATGATGCTTGCTGCAATGAGCGGATGTACTGAAGAAGAGTTCGTACAAAAAGATAATAACATTCCTAAGGGAAATGGAATTGTGTTTGGAGCTAATGCAAGTTATGCGGGTGATCCTCAAAGCAGAACTGAGTACGGAGATTATGTAACTGATGGTAGTGGTAACAAAGTAAGTCAGGCTATAAAATGGGTGGATAGTGATCATGTAGATATATATTCTCCAACATCTCCAAGCTTGAAAAAAGTAGAGTATGGTATTACGAATATTAATACTACTAATAATAGTCAAGCTTATTTATTGGCTTTAGGTGATGGATTACAATGGGATGGAGCATCTTCTACTCAGGACTTTTATGCTATTTATCCTGCTATAGAAAGTATGAGTAATACTGCTGTAAAAAATGTCGTTTCGTTTGAAAATGGTGTTCTGAAAGGGTATATACCTGTGAACCAGCAACACACTATTACACATAATACGGATGGTACTTGGACTGCAAAACCGAATATGGATTATCTGTATATGGCTGCGGTTCTGAAGGATTATCCTATACCGAGTGGTGATACCCAGGATGATGGTGTATCTTTACATTTTGTACCATTGACCACTACACTGGAATTGACAATAAAAGGTCCTACTGAAGCGCCTATCGCGTCAATAAATGTTTTTGCAAATGATGGCGATAATATTGCCGGATATTTTAGCTGTGACTTGACAAAGGCCAGTACTACAACAATTGATAATAGCAACTTGAACTGCGATTATGAGTCATCAGCTACTGTAAGGAATATGATTACAATAAGTGGGTATTATGATGATGGTGGAACTCAGAAACCGTTGGAACTTGCCGCAGGAGAGTCTATTACATTTAATGTGTTCCTTTTACCACATACTGATTTGGATAACATTAGTATCAGAATTGCCGGATTCAATACCGCAAGTAAGACAATGCCTCTTACTGACGTGACACTTCATCCACATAAGAAAACTTGTGTTACAGTTAGCGCGCCGAAAATTAGCTCTGGTGAAGTGAATAATTGGATTACTGGTATGAATGACGATGTGCTTGTTTCACAGTTGTCCATTCCAGGAACAGCCAATTCTTTTTCTAACAAATATACTGGTGCTGATGCACAATATTATAAGGCACAGACTGTTGATTTTGAACAACAGTGGAATTCCGGAATCCGTTGCTTCGAGTTGAGATGTCCGAATAATAGTTCTGGTAATAGTCTTGATGGTGTACAGTTGCAGTGTAATCGTCAGAATCTTGGTATTACATTCGGTCAGGCAGTGGATATGATTTGGGAAAAAGTTAAAAACTCTGGTGAGTTCGCCATGATTATGCCGGCCTTTGAATCGGATGCAGGACGTGGAGGTAATGTAACTGATTTTGCCGACGATTTGAATCAGTTCTTTACTGATCATCTAGGATATAAATATACAACTTATTCAAGAGATCTTACTGTTGGAGAAGCAAGAGGTACGTTGATGTTCTTAGCTCGTATTACCAGTGAAGAAGATGGTAGTCTTAAGCTTTCGAATCCTGGACAAGGTGTATTTATAAACCAGTGGGGATCATTGAAGGATAACTGGGCAAGACGTGGTTATCCTGTTGCTAACTGGGCTCAGAATACCTCTTTGTCAAATTCAATGGAGTATTATATGATAACTGATAATAGATCCAGCGATTTTGTCCCAAGTAAATTGCCAACTAAAGGTGCAGTGGATTACATGCATACTACTACACGTGCTGGTGGAAGTACTGGAAGTGCATATATTCAGGATTGGGCACGCGTTGTGAAAGAATCAAAGAACTATAGCTTATATACATCTTATAAATATGGCGGTTGGAGTTGGTCAACTGGAACTTACTATGATGAGGATTATACTCAATATATCTATTGGCAGGAATCTTTGACAGAAAAACAGAATGATATATGGAATACCTTTGAACTTGCCATAGAAGACAATAATAACCAACAGGGTTCAACATTCTATATAAATTGCTTGGATGGATATTATGTGGATGATGCTGTGGAGTTAAGTAAGAAACCATATATTGAAGGACGTTCTGATTCTTATACAGACAGTAATGGCTATTCTCAATCTTTTGGTTATGGTAACGGTGGTGTAGCCGGCAATATTGAGTCTTTTGCAACAGATATAAATAACTGGTTCTATAATAAAATATTGGATTATGGTGCAGAAAATATCTATGGTCCGATGAATATTGTGATTCTGGATAGAGTGTATGAGTCTGGTGGTGGTTCTTATCTGCCTTCAGTAATTATTAACAATAACTACCGCTTCCCGCTTATTACTAAGGATGATGTTCAGGGACAAAGTGTTTCTGATGCCTCATATACTTCAGGAGGAACTGTAATTAAATAAACTGAAAATGGGAAAAACAGTCGTCCGGCCTCAAGCCGGATGACTTCCTTAACTCTCTTACATAAGCAATAATAGATGAAAAACATTCGATTTACAAGCTGTTTCTTAGGGTTGGCTTCCCTGATGGTTTCCTGCTCGGAGATGAACGAAAGTTTTTCTCCTGCACAAGAGCAGATCAGTATTAACGGTACGCTTGATGGCTTCTCTGTTATGCCGTCAACCCGCACGCAAGTGGGCAGTATGGCAGAAGACGGAGCTTTGCTGATGGAGTGGTCGGTTGGTGACCAGGTGGGCGTGTTTGGGGACTATACCGTGAACGCACCGTTTACGGGTAACCACACGGCTCCTGCTGCACAAACGACTTTCTCTGGAAATGTGACTTCGGGCGATGTGCCGAAGTATGCTTACTATCCGTATAGTGAGCAGGCTGTCAATTTTCAGGCTATACCTGTAACCATCCCTACAGAACAGGCTTATTCGGATGTGAATTCGATTGCTGCATACGATGTAAAGGCGACTGATGTCATTACGGATAAAGGAAATGGAAACTATCAGCTGAATATGCGGCAGATGGTTTCACTGGTTCGTTTTGAAATTAGTCTGACCGGCGTGGACGGTTTAGCCACAGATGAAAAGTTACAGCGTGTGGAACTGAAAACCGGTGCTCCGGTTACCGGGAGTTATACCTACGACCTAACCAATCTGGATAACGGTTTCACGGGCTCATCTGAGGCTCAAAGCAATTCGCTGAATCTGACTTTCGTCAACCAACCCTCGCTTTCGGAAAAGGTGATAGCATACGCTGTGGCAGCTCCGGGCACTCAAGGCGGCAAGCCATGGGAATGTATGTTCTTGACCGACAAACATCAGGTTTCATTCACCACTACGGCTCTTTGCGACTTCGAGGCTGGTAAGTATTACATCATGCCGCTGAATGCGACCGTGTTGGAAAACAATCAGGCTGTGATAGAAGAAGCTCCTGTCCAAGTGGAAGAGGAAACCGCAAACTGCTATATGATTAATGCGGTGGGGGAACATTCTTTCTTGGCTACCGTTATAGGCAATGGCCAGAAAGGTATCATTCCAGGGGCTGGATTCCATACAGAGTCGGCATACATCAGTCCGAAATCTGCCAAACTGTTATGGCAGGATGTGGAGGATTTCGTTGATGCATCTTCTGTCAGACTTGATGCTGACGGACGTTGTTATTATACTGCAAACCAGAATGTGGGCAATGCGGTGATTGCGGTTTATAGTGGTGAGAACCAGACTGGGGATATTCTCTGGAGCTGGCATATCTGGGGTGTAGGCGATGAAATGCCGTCTGATGAGGTGTATACCAATAAGGTCGGTTCACAGTTCACTGTGATGGATCGCACACTGGGAGCACATTCCAAGACATCACTTTATGTTACCCTGTATCAATGGGGGCGCAAAGATCCGTTCCCGAACACTTCGGTTTATTATGTGGATGGTGTAGCGACAGAGGTGGAGACTTCTTTCCCCGTTTATGCTTCGCAGGCCGGAACGATAGCCGAAAGTATACAGCATCCTGCTGAGTTGCTGAAGAACGTCGATAACTTTCAAGGTAACTGGTTGGCTGAAACCAACAATTACCTGTGGGGAGATACAAACGGTACTAACCCGAAGTATCCGGATTATCTGGAAGACCCGACGGCATGTGCCGGATGGACGGATGTGAAGACTATCTACGATCCTTCACCGGTGGGATACCGTGTGGCAAACAAGTACACATGGACTGGTTTTGTGAAGAGAAGTGACGGGAATACAGCCGGCATTTCCGGTACGACGAGCCGACTTGATTATATTAACTATGTCAAGTATGAAAACGGTTACTATTTCAAGAAGAACGACTCGGATACCGAAGGTACATTCTATCCTCAGACGGGTAGTCGATATGGATCAACCGGTACGATGTGGTCTGCCGGACAAGGTTCTGTCCTGATGAGAGGAGGCTCATCCAGATATTGGTCGGCTTCTCCTTATAACGTGGGTGGTACGACCGATGCCTATTCGGCTTATATGTCGATAGGTTCCTATACGGAAGTGAATAGCTCAACTCCGTGGGGCGCAGAAAATAAGGTCAATGTCTGTGACTTCAGTTCCAGTCGTCGTGATGCTTGTGCGATTCGTTGTGTAAGAGAGTAATAAATAGGAAATACTAACTAATACATAAGTTATGATGAAAAAAACACTTTTTGCAGCCCTCGCTTTGGCGGCTGCAAGTCCTGCCCTGGCTCAGTCGGAGCAGACGACACAAAACGGTGATTTTACAGAAACAGTGGAATACACCGACGACAAATATAAAGTGGAAACCAACCACTTCTGGGATAACTGGTTTATTAGTGCGGGAGCCGGAGGACAAATGTACTTTGGTGACCATGACAACCGACGCAAGTTTGGGGAACGTATTTCTCCGGCATTGGATATTGCCGTGGGGAAATGGTTTACGCCGGGAATTGGAGTTCGCTTTATGTACACCGGATTATCACTGAAAGGGGCTACTCAGGATGGAACCCATCAGAGTGGGGGAGCTATCAGCGGTAAGCCATGGAATGGATATTGGTTGAATGAACAGAAATTCAAATTCTACAATTTCCACGTGGATGTGATGTTCAACCTGTCGAACATCTTGTGTGGATATAACGAGAAACGGATTTATAATTGTAGTCCGTATATTGGTTTGGGTGCGATGAAAGTAACCCAGGAACCGAAATTGGCGGAAATTGCCGGTCATTTCGGTATTATGAACTCATTCCGTTTGTGTTCGGCACTCGATTTGAATCTGGATTTGAGAGGGTCTATCGTCAATGACCGTTTCGATGGAGAAGAAGGGGGTCGTGGAGCAGAAGGTCTGTTCGCTGCTACTGTAGGTTTGACTTACAAGTTCAAACGTCGCGGATGGGAGCGCAGCAAGACGGTGGTACGTACCAATGTGGGCGAAATCAATTCGTTGCGTGAACGTTTGGACCGTGCGAATGCGGAAAATGCTCGTCTGAGAGACGAACTGGCAAAGGCTGAAGGACAGCAGAAGCAGGAAGTCATCAACAAGGTGATTGCTTCCAACCTGGTCATTTTCCGCATTGGAAAGACGGACTTGTCGAAGGAAGCACGGGCCAACTTGCAGTTGCTGGCTGAGGCTATCAAAGCCGGTGATTCCAAAGCCGTGTACACAATTACGGGTTATGCAGATGCCGGTACAGGTAGCCAGAAAATCAATGAACGCCTGAGCAAGAAACGTGCAGAGGCTGTGTATGACTGTTTGGTTAATGAGTTCGGCGTTTCAGAATCACAGCTTAAGGTGGACTACAAGGGTGGTGTAGAAAATATGTTCTATGACGATCCTCGTCTGAGCCGTGCCGTAATCACACGCGCTAACTAATTTTTTAAGTATCCCCTTTCCGGCCTTCCCAATTGCCGGAAAGGGGATTTTTTGTGTAAAGGAAAGTGATGATGCAGACGGAAAAATTGTGGTTGAACAATGCGCAGTTCTTTGAAGAGATAGACCGGATGTTGCAAAGCGGACATTCCGTGACGATGCGGGCGAAGGGAAACAGTATGTTCCCGTTTATCCGAAGCGAGTGTGACAGTGTGGTGTTGCAAAGAAAGCAGGAGATTACTGTGGGCAGTATCGTACTGGCACGATTGCAGAACGGAAGTTATGTGTTGCACCGGGTATATCGGCTGGAGAAGGAGGCGGTGGTGTTGATGGGCGATGGAAATCTGTATGCCAAGGAGCGTTGCCACCGGAACGAGGTGGTGGGTGTGGTAACCCAAATCATACGCGACGGGCAGCAGGTGGACTGCACTTCCCGAAAAGAATGTTTCAAGGCGTGGGTGTGGCGAAAGTTGCTTCCGGTGCGCCGGGTACTGTTGTTTGTAGCTAGAAGGTGTCGGATATGCGGATAGTGGATTGTATAAGATGGTTGTGGAAAGCCTCGTGCGGTTTCCGGATACCTGTGGTGGCGTATGCAGGGATGGGGGTGCTGTATGTCAGCATCTCTTTGTTTTTTGTGTATGTCTGCAAGCATTTGATTGACATTGCCACGGGAGTATCGGAGGATGCGCTGGGCACGTACATCGCGTGGATGATAGGGTGCCTGCTGGCACAGTTGGCCTTTTCGGCTTTCAGAAGCTGTCTGGTGAGCCGTACGGAAACGGCGTTGCAGAATGAGCTGCACCGTCGGCTGTTTGTGCACCTGATGGAAAGCTGTTGGTCGGGGCGGGAAAAACTGCATACCGGCGACATGTTGAACCGGCTGGAAGAGGATGTGCAGACTGTAACGGGGGCGTTATGTTCAACGATTCCCTCTGTCTTTATCACGTGTTTTCAGCTGTGTGGGGCCTTGTTTTTCCTTTCCCGACTGGATATCCGGTTGACGGGGGTATTGGTTTGCATCATGCCGGTGGCTTTGCTGTTCAGCAAGAGTTATGTGCGGAAGATGCGTCGGTTGTCGCGCGAGATTCGCAATACGGATAGCCGGATACAGAGTCATTTGCAGGAGAACTTGCAGCATCGGGTATTGATTCGTACATTGGAATACACGGCTCAGTCAGTCCGCAAGTTGAGCACGGTGCAGGCGGAACTGTGGGGCAAGGTGAAACAGCGTACAGATTTTTCGGTGTTTTCCCGCTCGATGGTGCAGGTCGGATTCATGACGGGGTATGCCGTGGCCTTCCT
>ULLG01013691.1_pt1 | contig 10782 bp, 7 predicted proteins | sample 1951341 | NCBI WGS metagenome assembly ULLG01 (sample SAMEA4835519, study PRJEB28245) | human gut metagenome | biome: gut microbiome; material: fecal sample | place: Denmark | collected 2008 | reverse complement strand
CCACAATCCTCCTGCATCGCGAAACGTACTGATACCGCTTTCCGCACTCATGCCGGCCCCTGTCAATACAACCAGATTTTTCATATTCTTCTCCTCCTTATTTTAGATACATGATTTAGAAACGTGTTCACTCGCCAAAAATAAGAAAATTTATCAATCAAAATTCCTCATATTCACAGAAAAAAGATACCTTTGCTCCCCGTTAATTCACATTTTAATACAAGATTCATTTATGGATAAATTTAGTTACGCCATTGGTCTGGGGATTGGCCAAAACCTGTTCAGCATGGGCGCCCGCTCTATCGATGTAAATGACTTTGCACAGGCTATCAAAGACGTATTGGAAGGAAATCAGACTGCTATTTCTCATACAGAAGCACGTGAAATCGTGAACAAGTTCTTCATGGAACTGGAGGAGAAGACCAACGCAGAAAACATAGCAAAAGGAAAAGCATTCCTGGAAGAAAACAAGAAAAACCCGAATGTAGTAACCCTGCCTAGCGGATTGCAGTACGAAGTAATCAAGGAAGGTAACGGCAAGAAGCCGAAAGCTACCGACCGCGTACGCTGCCACTACGAAGGTACGCTGATTGACGGAACCCTGTTCGACAGCTCCATCAAGCGTGGCGAACCGGCTGTATTCGGTGTAAACCAGGTCATCAAAGGTTGGGTAGAAGCACTGCAGCTGATGTCGGAAGGTGCCAAGTGGAAACTCTACATCCCGTCGGAACTGGCTTACGGTGCGCAGGGAGCCGGCGAAATGATTCCGCCCCACAGCACACTTATTTTCGAAGTTGAATTAATTGAAGTATTATAAATAACGAAGCAAATGAAAAAAGGTACATTTTTTATGATGCTTGCCGCTGCAGCCAGCCTGGCATCATGTACAGCACAAGGCCCGAAAGCCAACCTGAAAAGCGACGTAGACTCTTTGTCTTATATGATGGGTGTAACCAACACTCAGGGATTGATGGAATATGTACAAGGCCGTCTGGGCGTTGATTCAGCATACGTAGCCGACTTCATCAAAGGTCTGGAACAGGGCTGCAAGGAAACAGATGCCAAACAGAAAGCTTACCTGGCAGGTATGCAGATTGGCCAGCAGATCAGCGGTGACATGTTCGACTACAACAACCGCCAGATTTTCGGACAGGACTCTACTCAGTCACTGAGCAAGGAAAACTTCCTGGCTGGATTTATCGCTACTGTAAAGAAACAAGGTCTGGTACCGGTAGATTCTGCAGCTGTTTACGTACGTCTGAAAGCAGACTTAATCAAATCAAAAGCTCTGGAAGCCAAATATGCAGACTACAAGAAACAGAACGAAGAATTCCTGACTAAGAACAAGACAAAAGAAGGTGTTCAGACTACAGCCAGCGGTTTGCAATATAAAATCATCACCAAAGGTACAGGTGCTATTCCGGCCGACACTTCACGCGTGAAAGTGAACTACAAAGGTACCCTGATTGACGGTACGGAATTCGACAGCTCCAAAGAACCTATCACATTGGCTGTTGGCCGTGTGATTCCAGGATGGACAGAAGCCCTGAAGATGATGCCGGTAGGCTCTAAATGGGAATTGTACATTCCGCAGGAACTGGGATACGGTGCACAGGAAGCTGGCAAAATCAAACCGTTCTCTACACTGATTTTCGAAGTAGAACTGGTGGAAATTGAGAAATAATACACTTCCACTGTTATTTATTAATATTACTTCAGGAATCCCTCGCTTGCTCTGAAAAAGGAACAAGCGGGGGATTTTCATTTTTTTCCTCCACATTCACACAAGAAAGGCCATCCTCACCCGGAGAACGGCCTTTCTGTATGGAAAAAGATTCATCATTTTAAATCTTTCCGTATGCTTTAAAGTAAGATACCTGACAAACTCCGGTATCATTATTGGTTTCTGTGATGATCAGTTTGACATAACGAGCTAGCACAGGTTCAGCCAATGAAATAACTTCTTCAGCTGGAACCAACGGACTATTTCCTGTTACGATTGTACCATCAGAAGCTTGCCATGGCAAAGCAAATGTAAATCCACCCACTTGAGTGAAATTCTCATTGTCGGTGCTAACCCACAATTGCAAGGTCTTTACTGTAGGATAATTATTTTCCCCGTATGCACGACGACCGATAGCAAAGCTGATGCATTCCAATTCTTCCTGCATATCGATGACCAGCGTATGAGGAAGCGGTGCATTTCCACCGGAATAAGCACTGTGCCAGAATTGGGTACGGTCATCGGTGAACAGACTGGGATAACCTCCTCCGTCGCCCGCTTCTACATCAGAGCCTGTAGCAGTCCATTTAGTCCAGTCATATTGCAATGTAGTCTGACCTTCATACTTCTGTAACACAGTGAAAGAAGTTGTACGATAGCCACATCTCACCTGAATAGTAGCAGTACGGAAATTCGAAGGATCCGGATTGGCCTTAGTCGCTTTTACGGTAATCTCTTTACCTGACGCTGATACTGTACACCAATCCACTCCATCTTCCATGGTAAAAACCATTTCAGAAGGAATATCCGTATCAGCAGTCAACGTAGTAGTAGAACCTTCAGCTGCGTCAAGCACGGCCCGTTCAATGATAATGTAACCCACATAAGGTTGTTCTTGTTCCTTACAGCCACAAAACAAGGCAAGTAAGAGAAGCGACAAAAAATATGATATTTTTTTCATTTTACAGTTTCTGTTATGTATAAAAAATTATGATTCCCAAATACTACCTGCCTCTCTGAGGGAAAGGCAGATAGTCCTATTTCTAAATCCTCCTATTTATGTTCATTAGGGATTCTGTCCTAAATCGTAAGGATATGCATCATATTGAGCCTGTGGAATGTACTCGCATACAGAAGGAGAATTATAAGGGATCTCCAGGTAGCGGTCACCTTGTCTTAACGTATGTCCACCCGGATATTTACGGTCGAGCGTATGACGCCAGCGGAACACGTCGAATCGACGGAGACCTTCCCATGCAAATTCCAGCATACGTTCTTCTTCAATAATCTTATGTATATCCTTCGGCTGACCGTTTTCAGCAGTCTGGATATTTTCCAGTGTCCATTCAGGAATACCGGCTCTACTACGAATCACGTTCACATCATCAAGAGTAGTCTGTGTATCTCCACCTTTCTCCAAATTAGCCTCAGCACGAATCAGATACATTTCAGCCAAACGAGAGATAATGGGTGACCATAAATGATAATACTGCTCCTGATAAGAACATTTATTAATGGCATATACCAGGAACATTGCCTCCTTCTGACGAAGCGTTTTGGCATCGTACACACGTGGCTCGATACGGCCTACATATTTTGTACCGTCCGAAGCCTGTACATAATAGCGAGTTCCCAAGTTATAAGGTTCAGACTGGATGGTTGCACTCCGGAAATTGGCAGCATCGTCCGCACTCATGGCATAGGTTCCATCATTCTGCTTAGTGACAGAAATCTGACGGTATTCATAATTAGCGTTAGCACCAGCCTGCTTGACTGCATACACAAAGGTCCAGTCCTGATAATTCCGTTCCGGATTACCGGTGATAGGATACTTGGAGGTATCCGTTCCGTCCTCTACATAACGTTTGGTAATGAAGCTACTACGCAAATCCTTAGGATATCCTTGGTCATCCAGATACAACTCCAGCAAATTCAGATAAGGAGCAGAAGCATACATTTCCTCCCAGCCGTTATTGTCTACGTTAATATACAAGCCCCCCATTCTACCACTTCCACTATCATCTTTCTGTTTTGTACGACGTACAGCAAAAATGGTTTCAGAATTATCTTCAGGAGCAAACTGAGAATAGATTTTATAATCATTGCCCCGGAGCAAGCTAAAACGACCAGAATTAATAACTTCATTAGCCATATCCCAAGCACCATCCCAATTTTCCATGTACAAATACACGCGGGCCAATAATGCCTGAGCTGCTTCTTTGGTAGCATAGCAACTATTTTTCGGTCTAAGCCCTGACGGCAAAGTCATATAAGTAATGGCATCCTTCAAATCCTTCACAACCTGATCATAGATTTCGGCTACCGTAGAACGGAATTTTGGCAAGTCGTTCGGATCGCTAGTAAGCTTCAATGGCAACCCCGGATTTTGCGTAGGATTATTGGAATAAGGTTGAGCGAATTCGTTCACCAACAAGAAATAAGACAAGGCACGGAGATAGTAATTCTCACCAACAATGACTTTTTCCTCGTCAGTGATGTCCGCACCCAGTTCGGCTCCCATCTCAATCACCCTGTTACAGTTACCGATAGTACGATAACCCAACTCCCAAGCATATTCCGTAACTGAACTGGTGATTTTACGGCTATAGTCGTAGATATCGAATTTTTCGTCAGTCGAAGTACCACCCCATGAAAGATCGTCAGCACCATAAGCCCAGAAATAATATCCATAATCAATCAGTCCGCCATCGTATTTCAACATGCTGTAACTGCCTTGCGATAATTCCACAATGTTACGGGCTGTTACGTCCTCACCCGTCACACCGTCGTACATATTCACGTCCAAGCTGCAGCCTGCCAATGCAAACGCAGCCACCAAGGCTCCTAATGTATATTTCAGTTTCATAATTTTATCTTATTGTTTTATCAGTACTTAGAAGTTAACATTCAATCCTACAGAGAAACGTCTTACGGTAGGATAGCCAAATCCACTGGCATTACCATTGTAAGAAGAGGACAACAGAATTTCAGGATCTTGACCAGAGAATTTAGTAATCGTAAACAGATTTTCTCCGCTCACACTGATATTAGCTCCCGAAATCTTCAACGAATGCAACCATTTTTTAGGAAGACTGTAAGACAAGGTCAAAGTCTTCAGTTTAAAATAGTCGCCATTTTCCAGGTAACGCGTAGAAGTGTTCGAAGCACCATTGTTACCTCCGGCTCTCAACTGAGGATGCGTAGCGATGTCACCAGGTTTTTCCCAACGGCTCCATCCATCAGGCAATTTCATAGCTGGCTGAGAAGGACGTTCTGCATCACGGTCAAGAGCACCGGCACGCATACTGTTGTAAATCTTGGCACCAGCACTGAAAGTAAAATTAGCGTTCAATGACAACCCCTTCCAACTGAGATTAGTACTCAAACCACCAGTCACTTTCGGAGTAGGTGAAGCATCAAGCAGCACATTAGTTGCTTCATTGTAATTACCTGTTACGGTCTTCACACCAGTATCAGGATCCACCTGGAACCAAAGCGGTGTACCCGTCATGGTATCTACTCCAGCCCATTCTTTCATATACCAGTTCATATATGGATAGCCTACAGCAACTGCCTGCATCGTCAAGTCATCACCATCGGGCAGATAAGTTACCTCGTTACGGTTATAACCCATATTGAAGCTAATGTCCCAATACCAGTCTTTGGTCTTAATCAATTCAGGAGTAATAGTCAATTCCACACCAGAGTTTTCCATCTTACCGTTGTTAGCCGTCTGACGGTTGAAGCCTGTTACAGCAGGCAAGTGACGCAGGTAAATCAAGTTCTTCACTTTCTTCAAATAGTAATCGAGAGTGATGTTCACACGGTCAAACAAACGGATATCAATACCAGCATCGAAGTTAGCAGTTTCCTCCCAAGACAAGTCGGGGTTACCCTGATAGTTGGACAAGAAAGCGATTTCGTTGGCATACTGAGAAGTATAGCCGAAGATTGTAGCCCACTCGTAAGCACCACCCGGCTGGTTACCACTGATACCGTAAGACACACGTGGCTTCAATTCGTTAATCCATTCTACCCCGCTGAGGAAGTTTTCCTTGTGCATATTCCATCCGGCACCGACTGACCAGAAGGTAGCCCAACGTTTGTCACTACCAAATTTAGAAGAACCGTCTCGACGAATCATACCCTGAATCAAGTATTTGCTATCGAATGAATAATTGACATTCAGATAAATAGCCGCATTCTTCGATTCCGTCTTCGTTCCACTGGCAGTAGGATCATCCGCACCTGCATTGATGATTTCGGCTCCCTGGAAAATCTTGTAAGCTGTAGCCGCAAGATCCCAGTAACGATATTCATCGTAATCATAACCCAAATAAGCATTGATTTCGTGTTTTTCACCGAAAGTCTTCAGGAAACGAAGCAACTGGCTGGTGTAGATAGAACGGGTATTTGACTGTCCGTCATAGTAAGAACCATTGGTTCCCGCACCCGAACGGCTGTTAGGATCAACGTAGGAATTAGAATAATTATTACTGAAACCAACACGGTTGTTAGATTCAAAAGTCAGTCCGTCGATAATCTTGAAATCAAGACCAAGGCCCAAGTCTAGACCGTTGCTACGGGTCTTTCCCCAGTTCAAGGCTCTATCATACAAGAAGTTGGAACCTCCATCGGAATACCAGTAGTCATCCGGGTTGGCAGTTGGAGCATCTGCGGCTGTCGGTACCCCCTGCGTACCATCCTTTATGTTTCCATGTGAATCCCAAGGAGTATCCCACGGCGTATAGCTGGTATGTACCAAAGAGTATTCCTGGTTGTTAGTTTCCTTGTAGCTGGCAGAAATCTTTGATTTCAAAGTCAAGCGGTCATTCACCACATAATCAGTGTTCGAACGGATGGTGAAACGGTCGTAATCGAATCCTTTGATGGTACCTTCTTCAGAATAATAATCGGCCGACAGATATGCCTTGATTTTTTCATTACCGTAACGGTAGCCAAGGTTGTAATTCTGTGTCAATGCATTCTGAGTGGCCAAATCCCACCAGTCAAAGTTCCGGTCACGCAGATAAGGCTGCAACCAACCCTGTGCATCCAGTGTTCCGGCATTTTCGTATGCCGTACGCACATAGTCATAATACTCCGCACCCGACATCATCTCCAGATTACCTTTCTGCAACTGAGAGACACCGAACTTAACCGACAAATCAAATTGTGAAGGCCCTGTGGTAGCACGTTTGGTAGTCACCTGAATGACACCGTTCGCACCACGAGAACCATAAAGAGCTGTAGCCGAACCATCTTTCAGGATAGAGATGGATTCGATATCATTCGGGTTGAGGTCGGCAGAAGAGGCTCCCACAACCCCATCAATTACCCACAAGGGCTCTACATTACCACGGATAGAACCTATACCACGCACACGGATACTCACCCCGTCGCCCGGACGACCAGAGGTAGGAACCACTACCGCTCCGGCGATTTTACCCTGCAGCATATTGGCCACACTCGGTGTCGTGATGTCTTTCAATTTATCCGCTTTAATAGAAGAAATAGAACCAGTGATGGAGCTTTTACGTTGCATACCATAACCCACTACTACTACTTCATCAAGTGCTTCCGAGTCTTCACTCAGCTTAATAGTCTGGTTATGGGCCGTCGCAGTCACTTCAATAGATTTGTAACCCACAAAAGAAATGACCAGTTTGGCACCTACCGTACCTTCAAACTCATACTCTCCATCGAAGTTGGTGATCGTACCGATAGCCGTACCTTTAATCAATACATTCGCTCCGATAATCGGCTCACCTGTCTTTGCATCTAATACAGTACCCCTAAGTTTGGTTGTTTGTTGAACAACCGAAGCCATTGATTCCGGTACAGTGGATGTAGCAAATGTTGGAAGAGATGCGCAATAAAAAACACTCGCTAACACCATCAGCCGGCTGACATTGTTTGTTTTTCTCACTTTCATAATATTAAAATTGAGATTAATAGAATAGACTTATATTTAATCCCCGCAAATTTATAGAAAAAAATCAAATACTTCTATAATAACTATAAAATATTTTAGTATTTAACTATTTAATTTCATTTTAAGTTCATCTTATGCATAAAATAAATGAAAATGTTTATTATATTCCATTGCTTATATACTCCTACATCAAGCATAAAAGCCATTCTACGATAACAGGAATCATTTTTGCTCCCCACACTACGCCGATAAACTATCCTACTAGAATTTACAATAAAAGAAGAAAACATTTACCTTTGTCATTAATTATTCCAAACACTTAATTCATAAACTATGAGAAGAAAACTAGGATGTCTGCTGCTGGCCACGGCCCTTTGCCTGCCTGTATGTGCCCAACAAGTGTATAACATGGCCCGGTTCGGCATTACTCCCGGGAAGAAAAGCAACATGTCGGCCCGCATGGAAAGAGCGCTGGCCAAAATCAGAAAAGAAGCCAAGAAAGGCGAGACACTGATATTACGCTTCCAAAGTGGAACGTATCACTTCTATCCGGAAGAAGCGGCAGAACGCACATATTATATTTCCAACCACGACCAAGCCAATCCCAAGAAGGTAGGTCTGGCACTGGAAGACCTGCAATCCGTCACACTGGAAGGAAACGGAGCGAAATTTATCTTCCACGGACAGATGATTCCGCTTTCCTTGCTGCGCAGTACAAACTGTACGCTGAGGGACTTCAGCATCGACTTTGAAAACCCACACATTGCCCAAGTACAGATTGTGAAAAATGAAGGCGACAAGGGCATCACTTTCCGCCCCGCTTCGTGGGTGAAATACCGCCTGACCAAAGACTCCATCTTTGAAACTTACGGCGACGGATGGACCTTACATCCGATGTCGGGTATCGCCTTTGAAGCGAAAAGCCACCACATTGTATATAATACCAGCGACATAAGCTGCCCCACCAAAGGCTGCGTCGAGGCTGGTGAGGGACTGGTGTATGCGCCCCGATGGAAGGACAAGCGACTTTCCGAAGGTACGGTGGTAGCCATGCGTTCCTGGGACCGTCCCACTCCGGGCATCTTCTTGTCACATAACACGCACACCACCCTGAAAAATATCCAAGTGCACTACGCACAGGGCATGGGGCTGCTGGCACAGCTTTGCGACAGCATATACATGGACAGCTTCAGTGTCTGCCTGAAAGGGGACAATGACCCACGCTATTTTACGACACAGGCCGACGCCACTCATTTCTCACAATGCAAAGGTGAAATCGTATCGGTGAACGGAGTATATGAAGGGATGATGGACGACGCCATCAACGTGCATGGCACCTACCTGAAAGTGACAAAACGGGTAGACGACCACACGCTTCTGGCACGCTACATGCACGAACAGGCCTGGGGATTCGACTGGGGATTTGCCGGCGACGAGGTACAGTTCATCCGCTCACAAACCATGGAACTGCTGGACGGGACCAACCGCATTGAAAGCATCAAAGCTCAGGACCAGCCGACTGCTCATGGCGCCAAGGAGTTCCGTATCCGCTTCCAGCAACCGTTGCCCGAGGAACTGAACGACCAGGAAGCCTTCGGCATTGAGAATCTGACTTGGACGCCCGAAGTGTATTTTGCCTACAATACCATCCGGAACAACCGTGCCAGAGGTTCTCTTTTCAGCACGCCCCGAAAGACCGTGGTGGAACACAATCTGTTTGACCATACCTCCGGAACCGCTATCCTGCTGTGCGGCGATTGCAATGGCTGGTATGAGACAGGAGCCTGCCGCGAAGTAATTATCCGTCACAACCGGTTTGTAAATGCCCTGACCAACATGTTCCAGTTTACCAATGCCGTGATTTCCATTTATCCGGAAATTCCCGATTTGGAGCATCAAGTGAAGTATTTCCACGGAGGAAAACCGGGAGCCATCCAGATTACGGACAACGAATTTGAGACCTTCGACCTGCCCATTCTCTATGCCAAGTCGGTAGACGGACTGGTCTTCAAACGCAACCGTATCCACACCAATACCGACTACAAGCCCTTCCACTGGAACCAGAACCGCTTCCTGCTGGAGAAAGTGAACCGGGTGGAAATTGCCGAATAACCCCCTAAAAAGCCTCATCCCCGCCACCGACGTATACCGTCTGTAGCGGGGATGAGATTCTTATATATCCAGGCTTCTTTCTCAAGCCTTCTTTTCCTTCACGTCCCGATGGGCCTCTACCACATTCACCACATAGTCACCCAGTTTCTCACACTCGGCAATGATATCCATGTAGTGTACCCCCATCTGATAATCGTATTTCTTTTCGTTGACATCAATTACGTTCTGGTTCTTCAGCTGGTTCCGGTAGTTGTTGATTTCCGTCTCAATGTTGAACGACTTGTTCACATCCACCTGCTGATGGGTATCTCTCACCAAATCCAGCATCTGTGTCAAGGCATTGTCCGTCAGCTGGAACATCTGCGCGATGTGCTCATACTGCGCTTTCGTGAAATCTTCGTTCCCCCGGCGCTTCCGGTTAATCGTGCGGGCCAGGTTGTAACAGCTGTCACCGATGCTTTCTATCTCTGTCACCTCACGGAGCATCCCCCGGATTTGCAGTTTACTTTCCGAACTCAAGCGGCCTTCGGACACTTGTGTCAGGTAGTTGGCAATCTCCAGTTCCATATTGTCACTGATGTTTTCGTATTTCTCCACCCGGCTGAACAGCTTGTTGAAATCATTCTCATTCTCGGTATGAAGCAAGTCGCGTACCATACGGAACATGCGCTGAATACGTTCGGCAAACAAGTTGATTTCTTTCCGGGCCTGCAGGATGGATAATTCTGCCGTAGAAAGCATACCGCCGGTGATGAACTGCAAGCGATATTCTTCCTCCTGTTCCTTCTGCGGGATAATCTTGCACACTGTCTTTTCGATAAAGTGCACGAACCATATCAGAATCAATACATTGCACACATTGAAACAAGTATGGAAAGCCGAGAGTTTGAAGGAAACAGCCACTCCGTCCGCCTCACTCACATTCATGAAATCGGAAATAATCCAGTCTACCATTGCCAGGAAAGGCTTGAACAGAATCAAAACCCAGACAACCCCAAACACATTGAACATC
>ULLG01030034.1_pt1 | contig 10787 bp, 8 predicted proteins | sample 1951341 | NCBI WGS metagenome assembly ULLG01 (sample SAMEA4835519, study PRJEB28245) | human gut metagenome | biome: gut microbiome; material: fecal sample | place: Denmark | collected 2008 | reverse complement strand
GCACAATCAAGAAGTATCCCGGGAAACCCATGGTCTTCATGATATGCAGCTCAAACTTGATACGTTCCTGTACCTCTTCCGACAGATGTTCGCCATAACGTCTTTTCGCCCCGTCGTAAGCCAGTTTTGCCAGATAGTCCGCCTCCAGCTTGATACGATACAACTTCTCATATCCTCCCAGACGTTCAATCTTTGCCTTGGCCGCAGCCTCATCCATCACCACATTACCGTTCTCGTCGCGGGTGAACTCGTCAAACAAGTCTTTCTCCGTGAACTTCTTGCGGTATTCCTCTTCCGTACCAAACTCCTCCGGAATGGCAAATGTCGGCATGATGGGCGCATGGTCAATGGAATAGAATTCCACCTTGTCGCACACCTCCACCGTATTGCTCAACGCTTCCGGCACATCGGCAAAAATCTCATTCATCTCCTCCCGCGTCTTCATCCATTCCTGTTTGGTATAAAGCATACGGTTGGGGTCGTCCAAGTCTTTTCCGGTACTCAGACAGATAAGCCGGTCGTGGGCTTCGGCATTTTCCTCGTCCACAAAGTGTACGTCGTTCGTACACACCAACTTGATATTGTATTTCTTGGCATATTCAATCAGTTTCTCATTCACCACCTGCTGCATGGGATACACCTCGTGATTGGCACGAGGCACAGTGGCCTTATGGCGCTGCAACTCCAGGTAATAATCATCCCCAAACAGATTCTTGTACCAGCGGATTGCCTCCTCGGCCTCCTCAAACTGTCCGGCCGTAATGCGTCGGGGCACCTCCCCTCCCAGACAGGCCGAGCACACAATCAAACCTTCGTGGTATTTTTCCAGTTCCGTACGGTCTGTACGCGGACGCATGTAGAATCCCTTGGTCCATGCCTTCGACACCAGCTTAATCAGGTTGTGATAACCTTTCAGGTTCTTGGCCAACACCACCAAGTGATATCCGCTCTGGTCGGGCTTTCCTTCCTTGTCCTCCAACCGGCGGCGTGCCACGTACATCTCACAACCAAAAATCGGTTTGAACAGTTTCTTTTTTGCGGCCTCCAGCTGTTCCTTGCAAGCCGCAATCTCCGCTTCGGGGTTTTCCGATTCTTCCTTGCCGCTTTCGAGGGCGGCAATTTTCTTCTTCAAATCCTTAATTTCCCCGTTCGTACCCCCGTTCTTCTTGTTGACATAGTTGAAGAACTCCTTGATACCGAACATATCTCCGTGGTCGGTCACTGCGATACCCCGCATACCGTTGGCTATCGCCTTGTCTACCAGCCGGGGAATAGAAGCCTGTCCGTCGAGGATGGAATACTGCGTATGAACGTGCAAATGAACAAAATCCTGCATGAGTGTCAATGTTAAATGAAAAACGAGTCAAAGATACCCATCTTTTAGGGAAGAGACAAGACAGCTCAAAATTTTTAAAGAAAAATTTCCTTACCTTTACAGCGCAAAACAAGATCACAATATGACATCACACGAGCTCAACCAATTTTTCCGTCCCCTCAATTCACAAATGCAAATTGCCGACAGCGATTATTCAAAAACCGCCGTTTGCATTTCTATGGCCGATGCATTGGCCCGCAACACCAATCATAGTCTGTACATCATTGACTATAACCGCAAGAATTTCCTTTATGTATCGTCCAACCCCCTGTTTCTCTGCGGCCGTTCACCGGAAGAAGTGCGACATAAAGGTTATGCCTTCTATTTTGAGGTGGTTCCACCTGACGAGATAAACCGTCTGATGGAAATCAACGAGGCCGGATTCCGGTTTTACTATGACCAGCCGGTAGAAAAAAGACTTGACTTGTCCATCGAGTATAACTTTCATATCCGTACCTCAGAAAGACATTCGCATCTTATCCACCACAAACTGACCCCCATCTTATTGAGCGACAAAGGGGATATATGGCTGGCACTATGTACAGTCTCACTCTCACCGGAGAAAAACATCGGGGAGGTCGTCATTTCAGACCATACATGCACCGACCGTTACATCTATTCATTCGAGGGCAGACGATGGAAAAAACAGCCCGAACTGATTCTTTCCGACCGTGAAAAAGAGATTCTCCAGCTCTCCGTCAAAGGACTGTCGAACACGGAAATTGGAGAAACTCTCTTTATTGATGCCAATACCGTCAAATTTCACAAGAAGAAACTCTTCGAGAAACTACACGCAGAAAACATCACTGAGGCCGTGGGTATCGCAGCCAATCTGAGGCTGATTTAGGAAGACGATATAGAACTTCGGCAGAGTGGCAACTGGAGGATGGGTAGTGATGTATTCCTCCATCTTCTTCCGTTCAAGTTCATTACTGATTATTAGTACCAATCATTTTTAAGGCAAACTCCAATACCGTATCACGGTTTTTCATAAAATCATTTACATTCTGACAAACTTTATAATCAGGCATGATACTTTTTCCCTCCATTGGGAATCCGTTTGGTGAAAAAAAAGGCTCTCTTGTCGGCAAACGAAAATAAATTCCATTCGTAGTATGGAATGTACGAGGACGATTTCCTGTATCCCCACCAGTCCCTTCACCGATAATTGTCACATCACCACTTTCTTTTAAATCCAATGTGAAACTTTCAGCGGCAGAAAAGGTATATGTACTGGTCAGAAGAAATAATTTACCCTTATATGAATCTTTCCGAGGAATTATTTCCCAATCCGGCGATACGCAATGTGGCTGTGGCTTATGGATGAGGTACTCGCATATTTTTTTACCGTTTCCACTATTTCCTCCTCCATTCTCACGGACATCCACGATTAAATCTGGAAAGTCCTTTACCTGTTGATAAGCTCTGTCAAATTCATCAACAACCGGATCCATCATAGACAATATGCGAATATATCCAATGCTATCCTGTAATACCGTCCATTCCACAGGAGGGTTTTGTTTTTCATGAAAGGCAGATGCTTTTTTCAGATTGAGCGTCAGGCTCACCGTATCTTGATTTCGAATTACCTGATAGGTTGCAATAGTATCGCTCCAAGAACGAAATAGCTTACGGGCGGTCATCAATCTTCGGCATTTTTCGGTAGAAGCAGGAGTATATTTTTCGTTCGTGGCAATCCATTCTGTAACCGGAATTTTATTTATACTCATAATTTCATCCTTATCTTGGAAGCCATTTTCACGCATATACAAATTAGGCTGATTAATAAAAACTCTTCCTTCAATATACAATGGAGCATAATTGGCCGTATAATCGTTTAGATAAACGGAGGCATGACCCGCATTTAGTGCAGCAAAATATTCTTTCAATATCTTGCCAAAATCAACAGGTGTATTTGCCTCTTTTGCTATTCGTCGTACATACTCTTGATGCAAACTATCCATGTTCAAATGCTTGGAAGGATACAATGAGTACTCGTCCAGGGTAACTTGATAGATTTCTTCAAATTCTGCTTTAAAATCCTCCTTCCCAATACATAACTCATCGGCATAATAAGAAACGACTTTTACATCCCGATTATAGAAATACTTTGCATAAATGACCAATCCGATAAATCCCAATATCAAAAGAATCAAAAGGGATAAAGTAACTTTTACTACTATTCTAATACTCTTCTTCATTGTATGATGTTTTTTAATTTCTACTGCAAAGTTCCATACTTCGCGAGACTTTTCCACTACCCTGTAGGGTAGTGAAAACTCCATCAGCACAGAACGCCTCACTGAGGTCGTGGGCTTCGCTGCCGATTTGAGACTGATTTCGGAAGACTAATCAGAATCTTTCTTCCGCTTGAACGATTGAAACCAAGAATTGAAAATTGATTCATGTAGTTTTATATTGTTTCTGTAAAACTCTTCGCTCCAGCCGTTTTTAAGTCCGCAATCTTTCATATATTCACTCAAAGGCTCAAGCCCTATTTCCTTTCTGAGTGAATCGACCTTCTCAATATCTTGTAGAGGAACCAGATAATCAACTCCATTCCTGGTTATTCTCTGCGTCCCATAAATTTGTTTTTGTCCTTGATTCATAAGGCACCTGTCCGTCAGAAAAGCATATTGCCAACCTTTAGCCGCACCCTTTTGGACAGCTTCTTTCAGTATAGGTAAATACTTATTCTGGATTAAAGAATCTTGGGAATGTTGAATACAAAGGAAAAGAGCCTCGTTCGCCTCATAGCCAATCTCATCGGGAGAAAGCCAACCGTATTTGTCAATGATTTCAGTAACTCTGACAGCATTTCTCCGGTCTATGCCGTCCATTATCTTTCTTATTTTATCCACATTCCGTTTCTTCTTCGAAGCATCAAGCAGCAACAATCGTATGCTTTGATCTTTGATTCTCATCTCTTCTAATTCCTTACCAATAGAATATAATTCTGCATCATACTCTTTTTCATAAGCATCAAGAATTCTGATGTAGGTCTTATTAAACGACATAGTATCTTGCTTATCCAGATAATAATGGCAGCTATCCACGATACTTGAAAAATTTTGTGCTTCTGATGTATTACAGAGCAAAATAAACAAACAGATATAAAACAAATTCTTTAACATAGTGTAATTATTAGTGTCCGCTAAGAGATCATAGGAGTTCTTTGAAATTATTGAAATTCAATTTGTGATAATGGATTTTGAGAAGAATGGATTTGAATTTACTTTTCCAATCGAGAAAACCTCCGAAATCTGGTTGTGGAAGCTCATGCCGAAAAACTCTGCCATCTCAGAATCAATGTCGTAACAAAAATTATTCTTCCCATAAAATTTCTACCTGTTATGAATATTTCATATATGATCCGATTTAGAGACATATTACAGCTTCCTTATTATGAACTCCAATTTTTGAAGTCCCTTTTTGTTGACATTAGCGAGTATCAAGGCGTAGCGAAGTTCTTCCCCTGATTTCATGGACTGCTTGATATAAGTAAATTCATTTTCAGGAATGACATTCTTGAACATCGGCCCCGAAGTTTCATTGCGTACTAAACGTATGTCGTCTGTAAGGGGTGACAAGACAAATGAATAGATTGCCATATATCCTACTCTCTGGTATTGTATCCAATTGGGATCATTCTCGTCAAGAACATTTTCCAACCAGATACGGGCAGCATCATAGGACGGTAGTGATGAACCGTCGGCATAGAATATGTGACCGGTTTCATCAACGATGAATTCCTCACTGATGGCGTATTTCTGAAAGGGGCATAATTCATTATACTCTATATCATTTTCCGACTTAATTTCTTCGTCAACAGGGACTTCCGGTTCGGTAACAAGCCTGTCCTGAAGAATACTAATAAGTGAATATCTGCGGTCTGAACCATCCATTGGGGGATTGGCAAGGATAGTCCGTTTTACCGAAAGGTAATATTCATGTCCTCTTTCGTAAGTAAATCCTTCAATTCTTCCAAAGCCAAGCGGCTCCTGTACTCCTGGATTGTCTTCAAACATCACAAGCATACACTCAATGGGATAAGTTCCTTCCGCATCGAACAGATCATACATTACACCAGTCTCGGCCGAAACCCACATTCTGATTTCATCAACCCTGTCTTGGGGCTCATCTTTACTACAACTTGCTACAATAAAAGTAGCCAGTACAAGGAATCCTGTTACAAGTTTATTCACAGTTATCCTATGAAGTTTTCTGTTGTTTATCATAATGAATACAATTGATTTATTTATAATAATCTTTTTCCTCTTTTACTTCTATCCTCCCAAATCACTTACTGTTCCGGCAATTCGTATGAAATCGGGAAGATTCAAAAAGACGCAACTTGCTCCTGCAATCTGTTTCTGGTCGGTATATACGATTTTACCATATATACGAATTTACGCGTTTCGGTTTAACCACAACTAAGCAAAATAGCTATCCAAAGAATGAATCTGAACTGCCTCATCAAACTTATTATTTGAAGTATGTGTAATTTTTTATGTAAATTTACTGCAAATAAAGTCTTCAATCAAGGATAAAAATTTTACGTAAGATTATTTATTACACTTATATTCAACTGTTTATAAGTTGTCAAACTTCCAAAATCTTACATGCCTTTTAAAAGTTTTGTGAAGCAACTCCCAATAGGCATTTGGTGCAGTAATTGACCTTCATTCATATTGCCTTTTGTAGAACTTACTCTCGGCTGATTTACTGCTTTTAGTGATATTTTTGGATGGGATAAGATAGAATGTATGAAATTGACAGAAAATCGACATTGCTGACATATAATAAATAATGCCATCTTTACCATAAAGACGGCATTACTACAGTTTATCAGTGTAGAATCTGAATCTATATTTCAAAATCTTTTATCAATCTGCGGATATAAAGACCAAGATTGGTTTCATGCTGGTCAATGCCAAGTTTCTTTCTGATTTCATGGCTTACGATGTAATGACGTTTCATCTGGATGTATTCTCCGACTTCCTTACCGCGTAACCCGATTGCATACAAACACAGATAGTTTATTTCATCAGTGGATAATCCATGTTGTTCGAGATATTCCATAAATTTGGGATGCGACGCAGCAAAAGCAAGGCGAGTTGAATCCATGAACTTCTTTTTGTCATTATGGACTGTCTCAATCCAGTTATTATACGACTCCGCATAGCTGTCATTTTGTGTTATTTCTTTTGCCAGCAGGCCATTTAGTATGTCAAGTCTGTCCTTTATGACTTTCTGTATTGGTTTTGCCAGTTCAGACTGTTCCTTCTGCAATTCCTTCAAGTGGTCACGTTCACTTTCCAACTGAGAGATTTCCAATCTGAGATTGGCTGCTTCCAATTCATACTGACGTTGTTCGGCCTCAAGTCGTTTCTTGTCTTTCTCCAGATTCTCGGCTTCAAGTGTTTTCTTGTCACGTTCAAGTTCTGCCTTTTCTTTCTCTTTACGTAGATTGTCCTGTTCCAGTTTTAGATTCTCATTTTCTTTCTCAGCCAAAATGCGCCTGGTTTTACTGCGATAAGCTCGGTAATATAACCAGCCTACAAGTATGGTCAATGCGAATATGCCACAAAGCGTTGCCCAAATGATTCTGTCCCTATCTTGAATCTTCATGAGGTTTTCAATTTCAAGCTGATGCTTCTTATCAGAAAATAGAAGGTCATGTGAAATTAATTTATTCAGATAACCTTCATGCATGGCAGAGTAATCTCTATACAAATTAAGAGCTTGCTCATACTTGCCTTGCTTCTCCAAAATTTCAATTTTCACCGAAGCATATTTTAGTGAATCCATGGTGAACGCAGCAGGACTTATTTCCGCAAGAATATTTAAAGCTTTGTCGTACTCTCCAATTTTTGAATATCCTCGGGCAAAATTCATAGTTTCATCTTTGGAAAGTTCCAAATCCTGATATTTATCTAAAAAGGTTTTGAGATCATCAGGAGAACAGAATTCTATTGTATAAGATAGTAAAGAAGGGAAAAGATATACTTCTCCGTCAGGATTCTTTTGCACTAACGGTATGCAAATAGATAGAAGACTGTCTGCTGCTGATTTGTTATTCAGTATGATGTAACCATCAAGTGCATTCGTATAACTCTTGATTTCAAAGATATCTCTGCCAATAACTCCGTATAACTTTGCTGCCTCCAGATTATTCCGAATAAATTCATTTGTTTTATACTGTTTAAAATACAAAGTACCTTGTGCTACCAAGGTATGAGCCAGTAGTAACGAATCAGTTACCACTTGTTTCAAATCACGACCATTCAAGAAGGATTGCATGGCAGAATCATCATCGCCCTGATTCTGATATATTCTGCCTTGATAATAATATGTCCGAAGTTTCTCGTCAGGAGAACCTTTTTTGAGATAATAATCAATAGCCGGTTGAAGGACATCGAAAGTCGTTGTGTCAATATAGTTCTTGTCCAATGCCATGGATTTAAGTAGTGCATACCTGGCTGCTATCTCTTCACCTTTAATATTTGTAACCGGAATGTTCTTCAATAGGGTAAGGGCAGAATCAGGCTTGGTATTCATAAGATTCTCGGCCATATCCATCTGCTCCAATATTGGAGTATTTCTGTCACAGGCGGCAAATACCACAATAGTCATCAGCAAAAGGATAATATTTTGAAATTTATGTATGCACATTATTCGTTCGATATTAAATATCTGTTATTTTTTAATCCACAATTAAGATAGTAGTAATAGGCTACGAATTAATTATCAGCTACTTTATTCTTCTGTATGTTGCGTAACCTTCAAATTCTTCGTATGCAAAAGTACGAATTTCAATGGCATATATTGAAATAAAATACAGTTTTTGAAGCTCTACAAATACCATCAAGTTTCACAAGAAGAAACTCTTTGAGAAACTACACGCAGAAAACATCACTGAGGCCGTGGGCATCGCAGCTAATCTGAGGCTGATTTAGAAATACAATGTAGAACTTCGGCAAAGTAACAATAGGAGGATGGGTAGTGATGTATTCTTCCATCTTCTTCTTTGCGTACTGAATGACCGTTTCATCGTGACATCTATTCATTCTTCCTTTATCGATAAAGGCAATATGCCAGAAACCCAGATAACCGATGACATACCTTTCAATGGTAGCTTCTATCGGTTCGTCCGAGCGCTTCATGGATTGAAGGCTGTTGCGGACATCCTTGTCGATTATGCCCACAACCGCCCAAGAGAGATTTATATATGAAGTTTGTGCTGTCATAAATTACATACGGTTTTTCTGGCTGTCTCCGGCTCCGGTTCCCTTATATTTGCTCTTCGTAGCATTGAACTTGTATCGTATGGTCATACCAAAACTGCGGCGCGACTCTGGAGCAAGTATGGTAAGGCGGTTACCGCTGTACACCAGTATGTCTGAAGATGAGGTATTGAAGAGGTCGTTAGACTGCAGTTGGACTGACAATTTTCCACCCCAAAATCCTTTGTATAAGGATAGATTTACTGAACTTCCCGGCTCAATGATACGGCAGCTGCTGTCTTCTCCTCGTGTGGAAGTCTCCAAATCTATGTTCAGCTGAAAATCCTTGGGAAAACTGAATGTATTGTCCCACTTGAAGAATGCGATAGGATTATTGAGGTTTTTTGGCCCGTCCGGTGTGTCCATCACAAACCATTGCTGGCTGTACATGGCTGTGAACTGTGGCGACCAAATACCTATCGTCGGCGATGCAGACAAAGTGGCATTCAGCTTGTCTACTTTGGGAACATTGGTATACGTGAACAGAGAAATGGAAGGATCTGCATCCGAATAGGATTGACTTATCTGTATCTGCATGTCCTTAATACGGCTGTAATTCATGTTGAAATATAACCATTTCCAAGATGTATTGAGCGACAAGGTATTCTGTATCGAAGAACGCAGAAGCGGATTCCCGCTCTCATATGTATATTTATTGCCATAGATTACTGTACTTGACAACCTGTTGTAGCTAGGCCGTTCTATGTTGCCTGAATAACTTATCATTAGTTGGGTCTTACCTATAGGATATGACAGGGATATGGAAGGAAATACATTGTCATATTTACGGCTTTGCTCATCCATCCTTTTCCCGAACTCATAGTAATCGGAGTTCAGATGCTCATACCTCACACCCGCCTCTGCTTGTAGTTGACCGAAGCTGTGTGCGTACATGGCAAAGGCAGATACGGCGTTTTGTCAAGCAGGTCATTGCCTGTTCCGGCTTTTTCCAGCACACTCCCTGTTACGGTCGTCACCATGGCATTCCCTTTTACACGTGTTTTCGGCAAATCGGCCTTCACTACGACTTCTCCCAACTGCTGTGTATCCGCTACGAGCTGAACAGTACCGAGATTGGCCGGAGCTATCGGTTTATACACCGTCTTATATCCAATGGTGGATATTTTCAGAATTTGTTTTTTCGATGTGGCCTCCAGCTTAAAGGAACCGTCCTCCCCGCTGACGGTTCCACTCACAAACGTCGAATCCGGCAACGACAATAGTACCACGTTGGCGTAGGGTAACGGCTGGCTGTTCTCATCCATCAATCTTCCACTTACGGTTTGTGCTGATAAACTTACAGGCAATATAACGCCTATAAGCAGGTACAAGAATCTCTTCATTTTCTTCATTGCATAGTAGCTTTTTAATTTCTGCTGCAAAGTTCCATACTTCGCGAGACTTTTCCACTACCCTGTAGGGTAGTTTCAATACTCATCCTCAAGAAATACAACAAAGAGTTTCGGGCATATTATCTGGGATTCCCCAACAAAGAGGTGGAAGAAGGATTCACGAGGTTCCTCTCCGGAATCAGTTGGTAATCAATATCCAAGGGAAGCAAGGACCTTCATACGATGAAGTAGTCTGCGGCTCACTGCCAAACGATTCAGGCAATTTCTTCTCTTCCTTTTTCTCCCATACCTTCCAACGGTCAATTTCCCGGATGAGCCGCGTCACCGCCTGCGTGCAATTCTCCGGATAAGTGAGAATCTGCACGAACCAAAGTTTCTGACGCTGCACGTATTTGGCATAAAAACGATGGCCTGCCACTTCCTGGCCTTCCAAATGAAGCGGTCCGGAAAGGATAAACCCATCGTCTTCCTCCCGTTGATAAGTGGCATGCAATTCCCGGGCAAAACGGGCCATTCCCTGCGCCACCGTCAAGCTGTCCAGATTGGGAAGCACAAACGCGGTCTGTACAATCTGCTCCACATTCCAGAAACGGAACTGGCAGTAACCTTTTTCCTTGACCTGCGGATTGGAAACTTGCTCGAAAAAGGACGGATAATGTATCACATACCCGTAAAAAGGGTCCCGATAGGTATTCATCCGCGTGGTACGCATCACCTTCTCCAGCTTTTCGGGCAACGGAGTATCGTCTTTCTCCTTCTTCTGCGTGATAAAAA
>ULLG01013435.1_pt1 | contig 10905 bp, 9 predicted proteins | sample 1951341 | NCBI WGS metagenome assembly ULLG01 (sample SAMEA4835519, study PRJEB28245) | human gut metagenome | biome: gut microbiome; material: fecal sample | place: Denmark | collected 2008 | reverse complement strand
ATATATTATAATATGCGATATGTATATATAGAGAGGGATTGCCTTAACTACATTGTTCTTTTAATTTTTCAGTAATATCCCATTTGCTGGTCTTTTCTTCTTTCAGTTTCTTAATTAATGAGCTTATTTGTCTTTTTCTCGCTTTTTTATCACTATCAGAAAGAATGTCCTTAGATATATTGTTTATTCTGTTGTATAACTTCTTTTTGGTTTCTCTGATAGAAAGATTGTTGTTTATCATACTTTCTGCAAGTTCCAATAAAATAATATCAGATGTCTTTAAGTCTTTTTTGTTGTTGGGTGTGATAATGGATTTCATTGTAGATAGTCTTGAATATTGATATATTAAGTCATTGCTTATAGTTGTCTGAAATGCTGGCTTAACTAAATCAGAAAGTTTTATACCTATGCCATTATTAAAGAATTGATGAGGCTTTTTATAATGTGCTTCCCATTTAAGATAATGTTCAGCTGGATTCCAGCCAATATCTATAAGTGTTTGTTTTCCTATATTGCTTTGTTTGTTTTTTATGTTTCTATTTATATCATACATCTTAAGTGATAAGTTTTGAGCTTCCCACCATTTGAAATATCCTCTGTCTTTTCCTCTTTCATTCATTGTAAGTTTCTTGTCATTGCTGTAGTGTTTGGTAATGTATTCTTTAGGTTCATATTCAACTTTGATTATCTTCCCAAATTCAAACTCATCTACATAAGCATCCCATAGATAGCATTTTAATATATTCTCAATGGTTTTTATAGCTTCGCAAAAAATAGAATTGGAATATGTAAAGTTGTGTCCTTGAATGAAATATGTAATACTTCCTTTTAACTTGAATGTGTTGGAGTTTTTATACCAATATAACTCTAAATCATTACAGCCATTTAAGGTGTATTTGGTGCAGTTCGTATCTCTGTAGAAAGCTTTTATTTGGCAGTTATTCAGAAAAGGTTTATCTTTGTTCTGAAAATGTTTGGTTACTGCTATATAATCAATCATTTTAATATCCAAATTTAGAGGGTGAAGATTTATGTCTCCACCCTTTGTTTATTTATATGATTGTGCTTATATATTCTGCAACCTCTTCCAGATATGGAAGCATACCTTTGAAATAGAATATCTCTATTTTATCCCAATTATAATCTTTACTATATAGGATAATAAGGTCACCAGTATCAGATTCTTTTGTTATTGTACCACTTTCGCCAGTTATCCCAATACTGCCATATCCTATAAATGAAGGATAATTTTCTATTTCCCATATTTGAGTACTTACTCTGTAGGGTGCAAATTGTTTAAGATGTGACTCCTCTTTTTGGCAGAATGTACCTTTTAGTTGAGCCTCAACATTCTGTAGATTTCTGCCTTTTTTGGCACATTTGACATTGTTGCTACCTCTGAATATTGAAATGGTTTTAGGTAGAAATGTAAAGCCACTATCCCAAATATAGCTTGTGTTTGTGTTGGGCTTTCTTTCATAGGTAGCCTTTTGGAGGCAGCTTTGTATAAATTGCTTATTCATACTCTGCCTCCTTTCTGACTTCTTGAATTAATGTAGTGTTCTTGCATGAAAGATTCTAAGTCAGATTGCTTTACATAGATTTTTCTACCAAACTGACTGAAAGGTATTCTCCTTTCGTCTCGATAAGTCTGCCATGTTTTTGCAGATATACCTAAAATCTTTCTTACTTGTGTGGATTCAATCCACTGGTTACTTACTTCTTCTTCTGACTTCTTTTGAAGAAGGTTTTCTACTGATTCCAGCTTGTTTAATAATGTATCAAGCCATGTTTGTGGCACAACTGCCATTGTTAGTGGAATGTTGTTATATTCCATATTATTCAAGTACTTCACTTTTATGCAGGGGGTGTTAAGTCTCTCTGCTATTGAAATACTTTGCAAATAAAATAGAATATAATAGGTGCAATTAGAGTAAAAAATAGATTGTTTTTTTCTTTTTTTACTCTAACTCTTTTGAACTTTTATTATATGCAGATAAACATTTGCTTATGTAATTGTATTTGTCGTGATTGCTTTTTACATTCTCATCCTCTGTTATGATGTTTAGTATTCTTAGAATGCTATAAATAAAAACATATTGTTGATATTTACTAATATGAATTAATGATGATTCGTTTAGCTTCTCGTTGTGCTGTTCATATATGCGTTGTTTATGTAATTCCCATATTCTTTCTTCTTTTGTTTCATCATCAAATCCTCTTATTGTATAAGAGCGCATATATCCAAAGACATTGTATTTGTATTGCTTAAATAGCATATTGCTAAAATAACCAATTAATTTGTTTTTTGTTTTTGGTCTTGTTTTTTGTCGTTTGTATTCGTACTCGATGATTTTTTTTAGAGATTCTTTTGAAAAAAAGTTTCTGTATGTATCTGTGTCGGTTTCTTGACTATTGTGTTTCATTTTGTGGATATAATCTTTGAAGAATTTTTCTTGACCAGGAGTTAATGGCTTACCATCTTTTTTTAAAATCATTAATTTGGTGAATATTCTGTCGTTCTCATCCTCCTCTTCTTCCTCGCAATCTATGATGTAGTTATTATAATAAAAATTCTTTGTTTCGTTGCTGATAAAACTCTTTAGGTAATTTATAAGCTTATTTGAGAGCTTTTCATCTTGAATGTTGAAAGAAAAGTTTTCATTGTCTATAACTCCTTTTACCTTGATGCCGTATTGTGATAGGTCTCCATATTGGAGCGTATATATTAAAGCAAATATTTCTGTAAAATACCTTTCTGGGTTCTTATTGTATGTCCAATTCGCCATTACCCAATCAGCTCCTTTAAGAATGTCATTTATATATTCTGATAAATTATATTCTTTTGATAGGGATATAATTTTATCTTTTTGATTTTCTATTAGTCTTACTTGATATTCCATAGCTCTTTTATTGTTATAAAAAAGGATAACTATTCTTATCTTTTAGCTTGTTTGATGAGACTTTCAATTTCATCTGCTTTCATGTTCTGAATAAGCCTTATCAATTCTTCTTTGTTGCTATCTTCTTTGCTGCTATTGCAATCAAAAACCATAGCCATTGTTTGGTCTTGTGACTGATAGTCAAATTGTGATAGATAGGTTTCTGTAATTTTAATATCAGAGTGACCTAAAGCATTACTTATGTCATATACATTGGCATTCTTTTGTCTTGCTATGTTGGCAAATGAATGTCTTGCTATGTGCATTGATAATTTCTTGTTTATTCCAGCTATATCAGCTATTTGTTTAAGGTATTTGTTTATCAGACTGTTTTTAGAGTTTACTTGCTGCATTAGATTCTTTTTGATGTCTGCAGGTAGCTTTTCTTTGTCCTCCCATGAGATTGCCTTTGCATATATAGCATTATTGTCTAATAGAGGGAATATATAATTAGTAGTAGGCTGTTCTATATCCAAGTAATGAGAAAGAATATTTAAGGCTGGCTCAAATAATTTGATATTCTTTTGTGTACTGGTTTTATCCATGCGATATATCAGTCTTTTGTCTGATGTTATATTGATACCTCTTAGCTGTATTAAGTCTCCAGCTCTCATGCCAGCGCAATAGTAGGCAAATAAGAAATAATTTCTGCAATGCCATATCAGACTATCCTTTTCTAAAGGAAGTCTCTCTATGAGTTTTATTTCATCTTCTGTGAGCTTTTCTTTGTTTGTATCTATTGTTTCACATTTGAAGTTTTCAAAAGGATTGCTTTTTATATTAAGTCCTTCAGCTTCCAACTCCCATACACCTTTTTTGTAGATAGATGCAAAGTTGTCAAAAATCTTACTTATAGTATTCTGCTGTAGTGTTAATTCTGCATCCTTTGAGTTTGGAAGTGATTGTAAGTAGGTCTTGAATTTATTAAGGAATGAAAGTGTTATATCAGTGAAAAGTAGTTCTCCTTTTAGCTTTGACATATAGATTTTAAGCTCATCTTTCTTTTTAGGCAGTTTTAATACATCATTGGGGCTAACTCTATTCACATATAGTTTTAGCTTATTTATAAATGTGACATATTTTGTGGCTGTCCTATAATTACCAGCTGCAAATGTTCTTTCAGCATATTCTTCTGCATAAGAAATAAAGTTAAATGTCTTATCCTCTTTTTTTACAGCATTGATGATTGTGCTGGCAGTTGAGACTTTTCCTTCATCTTTCAGTTCTCTATAAGTCTGCTTAACCTTTTCCATTTCTTTGTCTAAGGTGTTGTTCCATGAGATGTAATTAGGTTCTTTTTTAGAGATTCTTTGTCCTTTCTTTTGCCAGTGAGATAAACTTTCCAACTCTATGGTAGTCTTGATTTTCTTATGCTTTCTGTTTTCAGTAATACGAATAAAAATAGCATAATGTCCTCTGCTATTCATTTTTCTGTCAATTTCAAAATTAAATGTTATTGCCATAATTTTATCATTTTAATATCCACTACAAAGATAGTAAAATAATGACTTTACATAAACATTTACATAAACAAATTGGTATGTTTATTATATTTTATTACATTTGCATTGTGCTGTTGAGTTGTATAATATGTTGATAATTAATGTAGTATAGAAATAATAAGAAGAAGTAGAACGTATTTTTCTTAGTCCCGCTTCGAGTACAGATATTATCATTAAAGCTCTTGTAAATTAATGTTTTACAAGGGCTTTTCTTTTTTCTGAGTATTCTAAAATTGTTTTAGTTATATTCAATAAGTGTGTTTCTGGAGCTTTGAGTTAAACTGAAAGTGAAACCAAGCGTGGATTTCTTTTTGCTTTTAGTGCGTGTTATAACTGATATTGAATTGAAACTAAGATTTCTCTTGGTCGCATTTTAATCCATGAAGTATATTGTTGGATGGTCGAATAAGTCGTATATCGGTATTCTTTTTGATTGAATAAGTTGTGCAGGCTCATGGAAAACCGCCATTTGTCCTTGATGTACAAAGCTTCTGCATCGGCAAGCCATACCTGTTGGTGATGGTTTTCGTCAAGCTGGTTATAGTAATGTTCACCAATCAGACGGACTAGTAAGGTGCGGTTTCCTATTTCAAGGTTGATTTTTTGGCGGATATCCCATAAGGCCGGCAGACTGTTTCCTTCTCCGATGAGGGAACGGTTGCAAGTGAAGGAAGCTAAATAGGTGGCGCTGAACCAAGACAGAGGCGACCAGTTGATTTTGGGAATGAGGGCAAGTTGGGTGTAACGGTAGTTTTGGATGGAGCCCTGTCCCGCCTGTTTCCCTTCACTGTGGAGAAGTTGGGTTTCCAGTGAGGTCTTCAGATTCCAGTCGTAGAAACCTTTTGAGAGCAGACTGGTGAGGCTGTAGCTGCGATTACGATTAGGTATCTCCCAAGTTGTAAGAGTGAAGATGCTGTCTTGGTATTCTGAATGAACTAACTGTGGGTTCTTCCGGTTCCAGTAGCTTCCTGAAAGTGACCAGAAAAATTCATGGACAGTCCGTTTGTAAGTCAGGTAAAAGGAGTAAAGCTGATCCTGTAACTCTGGAACACGGGGTGAAAAGGAAACCATGGTCCGGTAGTTCTGCCAATAGGAATATGGGTAGTATGCGGTGACTTCTTCATTCTTTTGTTGGAACTGGGCGCGGGCAGTCAACTCCCAACGTGGGTTGAACTGCCAGTATAGTGAGATTGTCGGACTGACTCGTAAGTCTGTATATTGTGGATTGCTTTTCCTTAGAAAAGCCGCATCGGCGGATACGGTCAGACGGAAGGTGTTTTGCTCCCACATCCACATCGGGATGGCATAGAGCTTGAATTGGGGACTGGAGAAATTAGCTGTTTGGTGCAGTGACAACCATTCTCCTTGGACGCCTCCGGTAATTCCAATAGTCATTCCGTTCTTTTTCCATTGGTAATACCCTTGGTTGTCCATATAGGCCTGCTGGAGCCCGAATGACTGATTGACTTGTGCAAATTGAAGTGTGGTGGGCTGGTAGGTATAGCGGAAGAAAGAGCGAAAGCCAGAAGTGGTGTGCTCGCGGGTAGTCAAGAGATTCATTTGGTTAGTCAGCTGAAGCCTGTTCGTTTGCAGGCGCTGGGTCAGTTCCCGGTTGCCGTGTAGGTCTTCCTGACTGCGACTCCAAGCTCCTTGGGCTTCCAGTAGATTACGGAAGAAAGACCGTATGCCGTTTCGTTCATAGTTGTAGGTGGCTTGTGCCTGATGCGTGTACATACTGTAATTTTGTGCTTGTTCGATGTGGATGGTATCGGTAGGATAGTAGTAAATTTCCTGGGTTCCTTGGTTACGGTGTTGTTCGTCGTACAGATAATGGAAGGTGAAACGGGACTGTTGTTCTTCGTTTTTTCGGTAAAGACGGTTTACAGATGCCAGATGGGTGGTATTGTCCATCAACCGTTGTTTTTCCAAAGGAAAAGAAAAGGTGGGCTGGTCGATAAAGGTCGGAACATCGGTAGGCGTGAGGAAGTTCTGGTTGTCGGTGGTCAGTTGTTGCAGTTCGGTGGAAAGGTCTTTTCCGGTATGATCAGCCTTATACAAATAGATACCTTGGCGTTCACGAGCCAGCTGTAAGGCATTGAGTTTTCCGTTATACAACATTTGGTCGCCATACCCACCGGCTGCCTGCAAGGTAAGCAGCCAGCGGGAACGGACTTCCGGTTTCAGTTTCAGATTCAAAGCCACTTTGTCACTCGGCATCTTGTTGCGTAAGGAACGGATGGGCTGGAAGTGCTCGATTACTTCGGCCTTTTCCACTGCATCTGCTTTCAGGTTCTCAGTGATTTGGTTGTATCGGCCTCCCGACACATCCATTCCTTCCACAGTAAACTGACTGATGGCTTTCCCGTTGTATCGGATTTCTCCATTTTGTTCGTTTACGTCAATGCCCGGTAGTTTTTTCAATGCCTCCTTGATGTTCTGCTCTTTTCCGGAGGTGAAACGGGACAGGTCGTATTTCACGGTATCTTGTCGTCCGTAGATACGTCTTCCCTTGATTTCCACTTCTTTCAAGAAGATGGCTTCCGGTTTCAGCTGGAAAGTTATTTCTTTTCCCTTCTGCACAGGCCGGTTTTCTTTCTGGTATCCCAAGTAGGTGACATGTACCGTCCATGCAGCGTCTTCGGATACGGAGAACGAGAAACATCCTTTCGGGTCGGTCAAGGTATACTTGTAGACGATGCTACTTGAGTCGCGGGTGAGGGTGACCGCAGCTCTTTCCAGCGGTTGGTGCGTTTCGTTGTCAATGACTTTCCCTTTGATCAGGGACTGCGCTTGCATCTGACAGGTGAAAAGCAGGAAGAAGAAAAAAATCAAGGATTTCATACGGCAGAGGATTATTCAGACAGTTCAATAGGGTTATAAGGTATGGAGAATGATTTTATCGGGTTCCCGTGTTCGTCGGTCACACTGACCTTTACATGGGGTGCAGTCGAAGCGATGAAACTCATCGGGTCTTTGGCCATCCGTTCGTACATCTTGTTTAAGTTGGGGCGGGAAACCTTTTCCCTTCCTTTGAGATTGATCAGGATGGGTTTCGGAGTTTTGCATTGTTCTATTCCGGTACAGCTGAACGTATAATGCTTTTTGTCATCTTCTGCTTTGATAATCAGTCCCGGCAATCCGTACAGTTTCCAGGGCCCTTCTGAGATGGGAATTTCCATCGTGTACCAGGCAGTATAATTTCTGCCTTTAAAGCGGCAGGTAGCCTTTTGGCAGGAATAAGAAAGAATAGTGGCCGTATCAGGGAGAACCGTCCATTCCGGCATTTCCTCTTTCTCCTCACACAAGAAATTGGTGGTTGCCAGACGGTCGAGCGTGGTGACTTTGCCTGCTGGGTAATGTTTGAATATTTGGTAAGAGATTCGAGAGGCCCCAATCGCAGCGGCGTGTTGTAACATGGTTTCCTTCGATGCTCCTGCCTGGGCGTCGGCAATCAACAACGAGTCACGTACATAAAAGTTATAACTGTAGCATTTGCTGTACTGTTTGCCGATTTCCAGCATCAGGGTTTCTCGGCCGGGTTTGGTGTCTTCCGAAACCGTGTCTTGCAGATAGGTCATCTCATATTGCACCTTGATGCGTTGGGTATCAATGGAGTCTTGGTTAAAGATGGAACTTGTATCTACCACAAAGAGTTGTGCATGTGAAGAGAGCGCAGTGTACAGGCAGCCTAAAAGGCTGAGTGTAAGAAATAATTTTTTGTTCATATTCCCGTAATTTAAAGTTTTCTGATGCGGCAAAGGTAAACGGTGGTGCGGCGAGTAATGGAAAAAAGTTATTACTGAAATATTATCCTCTTCAAATTGGGAGGATGGACATACCTTGTAAATCGCATAAGGTTTTTATTTTTGTGGAAAAGAATTTGAAAGATGGGAAAACAAATCAAGCTGGTGTGGATATTGACAATTGTAACCGCTTTGCTGGTGATTGGCGGGCAGGTGTATTGGTTGTACCAACAATATACCTATACGGCGTTGGCCTATATGGCCCGGTTGAATGATACCCTGCTGGTACTTCAGGATAAGAATTTTACGTTGGCACTGGATGCCAACCATACCATCAAGATGGTGGACGCGAACCGGGCAACGAAAGATTCTGATTTGGTCAAGCTGGGATATTCCCTGAAAATGAATTTTGAGGAAGGGAAGGCTGAATCGTATGTCAGATTTTCTAAATTATATGATGCGGATTCGTTGGGGAATTTGCATCTGGTAGACTCATTTAATGTCACCGGTTTGTCTCTTGACGAAGTTGTGAATGCAAGCTTGCATTACACAAAGTATGCAGACCGACCGTTTGATTTGCAGGCGTTAGATTCGCTCTTCACCAGCCACCACATTCATGCGACGGATTGGCAGCTGGTCAAACTTGATTCCTTTCTTTGGCAGGGGACGTATGTGGTGGAGAAATCATGCATGAGGTATCGCATGAAATTTATTTACCCCTACAATCCTTTTGTCCGCGATGCGGTGACGGGCTATGTCGACCTGCCGACAAACCCGTTGTTGAAAGAGATGGGGTGGCAGCTGGTCGGTTCGCTGATACTGATTCTGTTGTTGATTTTCTGTCTGATTTATCAGGTACGGACCATCTTGAAACAATACAAGCTGGATGAGCTGAGGAAAGGTTTTGTCAATACGATGATTCACGAGCTGAAACGTCCGGTGCAGACCTTGAAGATGTGTGTGGCGTTCTTGAACAACAAGCGGATGCGGAAAGATGAGCAGATGATGGATGAGGTGGTGAAAGACTCCATGTTCGAACTTGATAATCTTTCAGCTTATTTAGTGAAGGTGCGTGAGATGACGCGGGCGGATGATGAACAGACTCCGCTCTCGGTGCGTTTGTTCAATTTGACCGAGACCTTGGAGAAATTGTTGAGGCTGACCGTAATTCCGGCTGACAAGCATGTACGTTTTGAAACCCGGCTCACTCCTAATCCGTTGTGGGTAACTGCCGATTCCGTACATCTCACAAATAGCATCAGCAACTTGGTGGAAAATGCCATAAAGTACTCGGGTAATGAGGTGTGTATTCGTATCAGTGCGTCGCTGGCAGAAGGGAAACTGGTAATACGGGTAGCCGACAATGGTTTCGGTATTTCCTCCCAAGACCAATTGCACATTTTCGACAAGTTCTACCGTTCGGAGCAAATGGTCGGCCGCGGTTTGCCGGGAATTGGCCTGGGGCTGAGTTATGTAAAGTTGATGGTGGAAGCCCATGGAGGAACTGTGGGTGTAGAAAGTATATTGGGTAAAGGTTCCGTTTTTACCATTGAAATTCCTCAATCAAAATGACGATGTATGAAACACTTGAAGATTCTTTTTGCAGACGACGATTTGAAATATGCCCTGATTCTGAAACGTTTTCTGGAAGCCGAGGGATATGAGGTGTTCTATGCCGGCAACGGACGGATTGCCTTGGAGCAGTATCCCGAAGTGAAGCCCGATCTGGTATTGCTGGATATCAATATGCCCGAGGTGAATGGATATGAGGTGGCCCGACAGATTCGGGAGCATGACCGGCATGTGTTGATTTTCTTCCTGACCGACCGTTCCGACAAGACGGATCGTCTGGAAGGTTTTAAGGTGCGGGCCAACGATTATCTGGCCAAACCTTTCTATCCGGAGGAACTGATTGCTCGGATTCAGGAGCGTTTCGGAGAGGTGGAAGATACGGTGGACAAGGAAGTATATCCGTTGGGGCATACCACTTTTGATTACACGAACAATGAATTGCGTACCCAAGCCAATAAGGTGATGATTACTTCCCGCCAGGCAGAAATTCTCCGTATGCTGATTAAGAACCGGGACTCTGTGGTGAGCAGAGAGCAGTTGCTGGAGCACGTATGGGGAGACACTTCGTATGCGAACTCTTTGGCTTTGAACGTACAGATTACATACCTACGCAAGGCGTTGAAGGGAGATTCATCGGTCAAGATCGAATCTGTGATGAAAAAAGGCTATGTGCTGCGAGGATAGGTTGAAGGGGTTGGGGATAAACACAAAAAAACCCCGTAGGAGGCCTCCGCATTTGCGGAAACCTCCTACGGGGTTGCTTATATCTTATCAACTGGCAGCGCGCAGCTGGTTGAACAAATCTTTCTGTTTTTCGGTCAATGAAGTCGGTATCTTCACGTTGTACGTGACAATCATGTCGCCAAACTGACCGGGTTGTTTGTAGACCGGGAATCCTTTGCCTCTCAAACGTACCTGCGTACCGTTCTGCGTGCCCGGTTTTACTTTCAGCCGGACCATACCGTCCATGGTTCTTACCTGTACTTCTCCACCCAGTACGGCGGTGTACAAGTCGACATCCACGTGGGTATAAAGGTCATCGCCTTCCCGTTCAAAAGTAGCATCCTTGTCAATCACGAAAGTGATGTACAAGTCACCGTTTTCTGCTCCGTTCATGCCCTTCTCTCCATAGCCTTTCAGCCGGAT
>ULLG01033985.1_pt1 | contig 10910 bp, 6 predicted proteins | sample 1951341 | NCBI WGS metagenome assembly ULLG01 (sample SAMEA4835519, study PRJEB28245) | human gut metagenome | biome: gut microbiome; material: fecal sample | place: Denmark | collected 2008 | reverse complement strand
CCGCCATGATGGCTGCCACGCCCATGCCGTTGTCCGAACCCAAGGTTGTCCCTTTGGCCTTCACCCATTCTCCGTCCACATAAACCGGAATTGGGTCTTTCTCAAAATCATGCTGCGAATGTTTGTCTTTCTGAGGAACCATGTCCATGTGAGCTTGCAAGATAACCGCCTTCCGGTCTTCCATGCCCGGAGCAGCCGGTTTGCGATAGATGATGTTTCCGGCTTCATCCTGAAATGATTCCACACCCACCTGCTTACCGAAATCCAGCAAGAAGGCCTGAATTTTTTCCAAATGTCCCGACGGACGGGGAATTTGAGTCAACGAATAGAAATGCTTCCACACATTCTGCGGAGCCAAAGAAAGAATTTCGTTCATATTATTATCTGATTTTATCCGAAAAGCAAATCACTTCCCGGCTTGTTTCTTATTTACCAGCGGCAAAGCCACAAGGCCATAAATACCTAGCAAAATTAATAAAAAGGTTTGAATACCGTGCACTAGCAAGGCAAATATTCCTGCATCATCCTTATCTACCCCATACATCATCATCATGGTAATGACCGCAAAATGCCACGGACCGGCCCCGTTGGGAGTGGGCACCGCCACCGCAATACTTCCTACCACGAACATCACCAGCCCCGGCATCCAACCCAGTGAGGCAGAAAAGTCGAAACAATAGAAGCTGACATAAAACTGCAAGAAGTAGCAGGCCCATATACCTATAGTATATAAGGTAAAGAGCCATGGCTGTTTCACATGACGGAGGGAGAGGCATCCAGCCCACACATCGTTCAATATGCTACGTACTTTCGTAAAGATAGCCAGTTTGCGTATCAGGAAGAAAACCAGCACTCCTGCGGCAAACAGACAGGTCAGGGTGATGTAAAAGTTGGTAGAAGTGAAAAGCCCCGTAAAGAATCCCATGTTCGTACCTGTTTTTTCAAAGAAAGCCGCAAAAATGCGCGACTGGAGCAACAAGGTCACCACCGTGATAAGTATCACGCAGATACTGTCGATGAGCCGTTCGGTCACCACCGTACCCAATGACTTGGAAAAAGAAACCCCGTCGTATTTAGCCAGGACACCGCAACGGGAAACTTCCCCCACACGAGGCACCACCAGATTGGCCGCATAAGATACAAACACCGCATACACGCTGTTCGACAGTTTAGGGTATTCCCCCAACGGAGCCAGTGTCAGGTTCCAGCGCCACCCGCGGAACAGATGACCAAACACACCGAATACCAGCGAAAAGGCCATCCAGCCGTAATTCATTCCCCCGTCGAGCACAGTCCACACTCGCCGGAAATCGAAATCATGGTAAGTCCACCACAGAATGGCAGCTCCCAACACCAGTGGAAGCGCGATTTGGCAGGCTCTATTTATTATTTTTTTTAAACCTGTTCGTTCCAAAATCAGTCGGTATATAAAGATTTATGTTTAACTTTGCAAGATACAAAGATAATACGAACATTTAAAACCTGAGGCATGAAATTAGTAAAACCTAAAAAGTTTTTAGGACAACACTTTCTGAAAGACCTGCAAGTGGCACAAGACATCGCCGACACGGTAGATGCTTGTCCGGCACTTCCCGTTCTCGAAGTAGGCCCCGGAATGGGAGTTCTCACCCAATATCTGCTGAAAAAAGAGCGTCCGCTCAAGGTCGTGGAACTAGACTTTGAATCGGTGGCTTTTCTGCGTGAGAATTTTCCGCAGCTGGGCGACCACATCATTGAGCAGGATTTTCTGAAGATGGACCTCCGGCAATTATTCGACGGCCAGCCTTTCGTATTGACCGGAAATTATCCCTACAACATATCCAGCCAGATCTTCTTCAAGATGCTCGACTACAAAGACCTGATTCCCTGCTGCACGGGCATGATCCAGAAAGAAGTGGCCGAACGCATTGCCGCTGCTCCGGGCAACAAGACTTACGGCATCCTGAGCGTGCTGATACAAGCCTGGTACAGCGTGGAATACCTGTTTACCGTCCACGAGCACGTGTTCAACCCTCCCCCGAAAGTAAAGAGTGCGGTCATCCGCATGACACGCAACGAGACACAGGAGTTAGGCTGCAACGAACAACTCTTCAAACAGATAGTCAAAACCACATTCAACCAGCGGCGCAAGACACTCCGCAATTCCATTTCGTCTATTCTGGACAAGGGAAACCCGCTCAGTGCCGACCCCATCTTCAACAAGCGCCCGGAACAACTCTCCGTACAAGACTTTATCGACCTGACCAACCGGGTGGAAGAAGCCTTGCAAACTTCCGCTCCTAAGGCGGAATAACCCCGCACACGAGACTACAGACTACAATAAAGAACTCTTCTGATACTTACGAGATGAACAGCGAAGATATCAAAACCGTCACCGAGCTGATTGAGAAGAAAGATTCCGACCAGCTGAAAGAGGTACTCAAAGACCTTCACCCGGCCGACATTGCCGAACTATGCAACGAGCTGGACGCCGAAGACGCCCGCTTCATCTATCTGCTGCTGGACAATGAAACGGCAGCCGACGTATTGATTGAAATGGACGAGGATGCCCGAAAGAAGTTCCTCGAAATCCTGCCTCCGGAAACCATTGCCAAACGCTTCGTGGATTACATGGATTCGGACGATGCCGTCGACATCATCCGCGAAATGGACGAGGACAAACAGGAAGAAGTGCTTTCACACATCGAAGACATCGAGCAGGCAGGCGACATCGTCGACTTGCTGAAATACGACGAAGACACCGCCGGTGGTTTGATGGGTACGGAAATGGTGATTGTGAACGAGAACTGGAGTATGCCCGAATGTCTGCGTGAGATGCGGCTGCAAGCCGAAGACATGGACGAGATATATTATGTATATGTAGTGGACGACGACGAACGCCTGCGAGGCGTGTTCCCACTGAAGAAGATGATTACCAGCCCGTCGGTGTCCAAGGTGAAACACGTGATGAAGAAAGACCCGATATCCGTCCACGTAGATACCCCCATCGAGGAAGTGGTACAGACCATTGAGAAATACGACCTGGTAGCCGTCCCTGTAGTCGACAGCATCGGCCGTCTGGTGGGACGAATCACCGTCGACGACGTGATGGATGAGGTACGTGAACAGGCCGAACGTGATTATCAGTTGGCATCCGGTTTGTCACAGGACGTAGAAACCGACGACAACGTGTTCCGCCAGACCACTGCCCGTCTGCCGTGGCTGCTTATCGGTATGCTTGGAGGTATCGGCAACTCCATGATTCTGGGAAATTTCGACACCACCTTTGCCGCCCATCCGGAAATGGCCCTCTACATTCCGCTGATTGGTGGAACGGGGGGAAACGTAGGAACCCAGTCGTCCGCCCTGGTGGTACAGGGACTGGCCAACAGCTCGCTGAATGCTGAAAACACGTTCAAACAAGTGTTGAAAGAATCGGTAGTAGCTCTTATCAATGCTACCATCATCTCCATGCTGGTATATATCTACAATTTCATCCGCTTCGGAGCCAGTGCCACCGTGAGCTACTCCGTATCCATCAGCCTGTTTGCCGTCGTGATGTTCGCCTCCATCTTCGGCACCCTGGTACCCATGACCCTGGAAAAGCTGAAAATCGACCCGGCCATCGCTACCGGTCCCTTCATATCCATCACCAACGACATCATCGGCATGCTGATGTACATGGGAATTACCGTGTTACTAGCCTAAAGATTTGTTAAAAAAAACGCAAGTGCGTTTGGAGTAAAGCGCAAGTACATTTTACTCCAAACGCACTTACGTTTTGATCAAAACGTCAAAGCGTTTTCCTTCAAACGTAAGTGCGTTTTTTTCAATTCCTCAAAAACCTACAGAAAATCTTCTTATTTCTTCATATCTCTTCAAAAAATCAACCACATTTTGTAGTTTTTGTCTGAAAAAGTATGAAAATCAGATTTTATTTCTTTAATTTGTGAGAGTCTTTTTAAAAACACACATACCAATAAAAGAATTATACTCTTTAAAATCTATATACGATGGAAGTAAATGAAACCAACCGCCCATTAACCGAAGCACCGATGGAAAAACCCGTTGAAGCTGTGGTTCCTACTGTGGAAGAAACCGAAAAGGAAACGTACACCCCGAAACAGACATTGGAAGAAGTGGTGCAACGCCTCAAGGAAATCAACGAAAAAAACGATTTGACCGACAAACAGGAAATTGACGTACTCAAACAAACATTCTATAAACTACAAAAGGCCAAATTAGAAGCGGCACGGAAAGCTTTCATCGATAAAGGAGGAAAGGCAGAAGAATTTACCCCGGAAACAGAACCTGCGGAAGAGGAATTCAAGACAATCATGAACGCCATCAAAGAGAAAAGAAATGCTTTGGCAGCCGCCCAGGAAAAAGAAAAAGAAGAAAACCTGACCAAAAAACTGGGTATTCTGGAAAGAATGAAATTCCTGACCGAATCACAGGAAGATACCAATAAGATTTACGACGATTTCAAGAAACTCCAGCAGGAATGGAACGAAATCGGACAGATACCTGCGGCCAAAGTGAACGAACTCTGGAAAACGTATCAGCTTTACACTGAGAAATTCTATGACATGGTGAAGCTGAACAACGAATTCCGTGAATACGACTTCAAAAAGAATCTGGAGCAGAAGACCCGTCTCTGCGAAGCGGCAGAAAAACTGGCCGACGAACCCGATGTCATTTCGGCTTTCCACCAGCTTCAGAAGCTCCATCAGGAATTCCGGGCCATCGGACCGGTAGCCAAAGATTTGCGCGAAGCCATCTGGACCCGTTTCAAAGCAGCTTCTACGGTGGTCAACAAGCGCCATCAGCAGCATTTTGAAGAACTGAAAGAGAAAGAGCAGAACAATCTGGACCAGAAAACCGTGATTTGCGAGATTGTGGAAGGAATGGAATACGACACCTTTACCACTTTCGCCGACTGGGAAGACAAGACCAAGGAAATCCTGGCCTTGCAAGCCAAATGGAAAACCATCGGCTATGCACCGCAGAAAATGAACGTCAAGATTTTTGAACGCTTCCGCGCGGCATGCGACGAATTCTTCCGCCGGAAAGCAGCGTTCTTCAAGTCGGTGAAGGAAACCATGGCCGCCAACCTGGAAAAGAAAAAGGCGCTCTGTGAAAAGGCCGAAGCCTTGAAAGACAGTACCGACTGGAAAGAAACGGCGGAAATTCTGGCCAAGCTCCAGAAAGAATGGAAAACCATCGGACCGGTAGCCAAGAAACATTCGGATGCCGTATGGAAACGTTTCATCGGAGCATGCGACTATTTCTTCGAACAGAAAAACAAGGCGACTTCTTCACAACGCACGGAAGAAGTGGAAAATCAGGCCAAAAAAGAAGATGTCATCAAGCGGATGGCTGCCCTGGAGGCTTCCGGAGCGGCCGATGAAGCCACTGCAGAACAGGTACGTGCCCTGATGAAAGAATGGAACTCCATCGGCTTTGTACCCTTCAAGGAAAAAGACCGCCTGTACAAGGAATTCCACGGTTTGGTGGACAAACTGTTCGACCGCCTGCACTTGTCGGCCACAGAGAAACGGTTGAGTAACGTACGCACCAGCGGCAATAAAGAAAGCAATCTTTATCGTGACCGCGAACGTCTGGTCCGTACTTACGAAGGGTTGAAAAATGATATCCAGACTTACGAAAACAACCTTGGTTTCCTGAATTCGTCTTCGAAAAAGGGAAGTACGCTGGTAGCGGATATCACCCGCAAAATCGAACGCCTGAAAAAGGACATGGAACTGGTGCTGGGCAAAATCAAGGCCATTGACGAAAGCCTGAAAGAAAAAGAATAAAAACAGAAAACATTTATACCATCCTGAGAGGTATCCGCAGACTTACGGATACCTCTTTTTTTTATGTTCTTTGGAAATTTCATGAAGTTTTCATTTGAATGTAAAAATTCTAAGCAATCCACTCCAATATCACACATCCTTTGAAAATAATTAGCTTAAATATTTTTCTATTTCAGAAAAATAGACTAAATTAAAGCCAAAATTCAAAAACAAATATAATCACAACACATGAATCATAAATAAAATATCAGCAAAACATAATTCCGAATGAGTAAAAAACATAAAATAAACTATTCTTAATATGAAAATGAAATCATTATTAGGGATTATGCTTTCCCTGAGTATTTTACAGTCATGCCAGAACGATGAAACAGGCATCATCCAGAACGAAGTGAACAAACAGGGTATCACCTTCTCTTCGATAATAGATGATGCGCCTAACTCACGAGCTTACGATACGTCATGGGAAAAGAATGACGTCATCGGATTATTCATGTATGCGTCAAATGCCAAGACCAATCTACTGGCCACCAATATTCCTTATGTGACTTCAAATGGAGACGGCTATTTCGTAAGCCAGCACACTCCCCTACAGTATCCGGAAGACAATACTCCAGTTGATTTCTTTGCATATTATCCGTATAATGAAAATATAAGTGACTACAACAGCTATTCTATCGATTTAAGTGACCAGACCCAGCAAAGCGTCCTCGATTTGATGACGGCTGTCAACCTGACGAACCGCGACCAGACTTTGCCACAGGGAAACCTGCAATTCAAGCATTTGCTTGCCAAACTGGTATTGAACCTGAAATCTACCTCAGGGAATTCCCTGAAAGGTATCAAGGCCTCCATCAGCGGACTGCAGGTGAAAGGTACGGCCAACCTGGGTGAAGGAACAATTACTCCTTCCGGTGAAGCAACCACTTTCTCCTTATATATAGATGAGGAAGCCACAAAGGCTGAAGCCATTCTCTTGCCTCAAGCCCTGAACGGGAACCTGAAAATCAAGCTGGAACTGAACGGGCAGAGCAAGGAAATCACCACACAGATTGCTGGAAGCATCGAGCAGGGCAACAAATACATCTGCAATGTAAACATTAGCAGTAAGGGGGGAGAAATTACGACTGACCCCCAAGCCAAATACACCCGATGGGCAGAAACCCCATTGATTACTGAATCCCAGTTGTCCCAATCAAACATAAAATATATTACCCACTACACAGGAGAAACATATACAAACAGTACGCTCAGCGGGATCAAAATCCGTAATTACAGCATGTTGTATGACACGAATCTGAAAATGGCTTATTGGGTGGCATACCCACTCTGTTCATGGTATTTGGGAGAAACCGGACGCACCGATGCATGGGATTATGACCCTGAACTAACGGAATCCCTGCAACCCAACTTAGGTAAAGGAATCAACGGATACGACCGAGGTCACCAGATTCCCAGTGGAGACCGGACACGTTCAAGATCCATTAATGAACAAACGTTTTACTATACCAACATGACGCCGCAAATTGGCTCTAAAATGAATCAAACCATTTGGGCAGATTTAGAAAAAGCAGTCAGAGGATGGAGCAGCGCTACGGATACATTATACGTAATAACCGGCGCCATGCCTACTACAACCACTGACAAGACCATCAAATATGTGCAAGATAACAGCGGCAAAAACATGGCAGTTCCAAAATACTATTTCAAAGTTTTGGCCCGAAAAGTGAGCGGACAATATCAGACTGTAGGCTATAAGCTGGACAACACATCATACAGTGACAGAAATTATAATATAGGACTTGTATCTGTCAAGGAACTGGAAGAGATGACCGGATTTACATTCTTCCCCGATGTGCCGGAAATCACCGAAAGCGTCAAGAGCCAGAAAACGGCTTGGTAATAAAATGTGAACACATCCTCAAAAATAAAGTAGTATGAAAATCTCGAATTTATTTTACGTGGGGGCATTGTCAACCCTAGCTCTAATGAGCTGTAAGAACAACGACGACAACAGCGAATGGTACGGAAGTGAAGGCATCGTATTTACCTCAGCCATCCAGTCAAGAGTTTCAGGCAACACTTGGAACGCAAACGACGAAGTGGGTATCTACATGATGAACTCTGGTAGCGGAATTGAGGCTGCAACCGCACAAAACAAAAAGTACATTGCACAAACCAACGGTACACTGACGGCGGCTTCGGGCAATGGCATCTATCTTCCTGAAAGCGGAAGTGTGGACTTTATCGCATACTATCCTTACACCACCAGTGTAAGTGGAAACAAGATTGCGGTCAATGTGTCCGACCAAAGCAAACCGGCTGCCATCGATTTAATTTATTCAAACGGCACCAAAGGTATTGAAGCGACTTCTGCCACTACAGTGAGCCTGGCATTTACTCATCAGCTGACAAAAATAACCCTGAACGTGACAAAAGACGCCACGGTTGAGACACTCAGCGGCCTGACTGTAAACATGAAGGGCATCAGCACGGAAGGTGAATTCAACCTGGCCGACGGCACACTGGCCGCTACAGCCGGCACTAATAATAAAGATGTAGCCATGAATGTGAATGCAGAAGGTACTACTGCCACAGCCATCATTTTGCCGACCGCCGCAGCCAGTGAACAGACTGCCATCAATCTGACTTTCAACCTTAGCGGTCAGTCATTCACCTACACCATTGACAACACGTCTATCTTCGAAAAAGGAACGAACGTAACGTTCAATGCCAACCTGTCCATCAACAATGGCAAGCCGGTAGTGACTGTAGGTAACGCCACAATCACTGCTTGGACAGAAAAAGCAGGTGGGGATATTGACGTAAACTTTGACGGCGAAACCCAGCCTCAACCGGGAGAAGAAGCTGTAGTATTGAATGAAACATTTGCTACGGACCAAGGAGCTTTCACGATTGATGACAAGACTCTTCCTGAAGGAGGTTCTTATGTTTGGAAACATGACACATATAATGATGATAACTTCATGAAAGCTAGCGCTTTTATAGGAAGTGCAAAGGCATCTGAATCATGGCTGGTTTCTCCTAGCATTGATTTAAGCAAAGCGACTACTGCCACTTTAACATTCGACCATGCTCATAAATTTGCAAAAACTCCGTCTGAAGACCTAACTCTTTGGGTAACTGAAACAAATGCAGAAGCATGGACACAACTTTCTATTGATAAATATGGAACTAACAATGACTACAACTTTGTCACTGCAACCATTGATTTGTCTACTTATGCTGGAAAAACAATTAAATTCGCATTTAAGTATATAAGTACAACTTCTGCTGCAGGTACTTGGGAAATCAAGAATGTGAAAGTAGTTGCTAACGGAGAAGGTGGTGGAGCGGTTGATCCGGAGCCCGACCCTCAACCTGGACAAGCAACAACTATTTTTAATGAAGATTTCGGCAACCCAGAAAAAGTTGGGAACTATTATCCCAATGTAGATAAGTATACAGGATGGAGCAATCCCAATTTAACTTTTACCGATCCATATATGACCGCAAGCTATAGCGAAGCAAGCATACGAGCTACTTCTACAATGAATGGCCATTTATGGTTACCTGCTAATAAGTTGTCAGGACTTAATATTTCAGGATTTGACACATCGAATTATAGCAATCTCAAACTTTCATTCGATATAACTGGAAATAAAGACGGAAATACAAACTTAGTTACACTTACATGTGGGAATCAAGTAATGAATATCCCGTCAACTGAATTCAAGCAAAACAGTTATGTCACAATAGAGTTAACAAATGTTCCTGATAACATAACATCCATAGATTTTAAATCAGAAGCTGCAACTAACACTATCGGTATACGAATTGATAATATCAAATTAGTAGGGACATCTAAATAATACATATTAACTTCAATTCTAAAAAAGAGAACATGGAAAAGCTCTATAAAACTTTTTCATGTTCTCTTTCAACCCTTATAAATAACACTAAACTAACAATTAATTTTTTATGAAACACAAATTACTGTTCTTCATGGCATTCTTCCTTCCTTACTTTGCCTTTGCACAAGACAATGTAAGCGTGAAAGGAAGTGTGATCGGAGCAGTAAGCAATGACCCTATTCCAGGAGTGATTGTGACGGTGACAGAGCTGAACCGCCAGGTCAGAACCGACGCGGACGGAATCTTCACCATCCGAAACATCCAGCCGGGAAAATACGTCATTCAGCTTAACTCCGTAATGATTACGCCCAAGAGTGTGTCCATTGAAGTAAAAGACCTAGGCGTAACTGAACTAAAACCAATCCGAGTAACTGAACTGAACGCAAACGAAGACGTGTCCATGATTGGCATTATCGATGCCGGCATGGTGGACGATGATGTGGAGACTTCCGGACAGGACGTCAGCTCTACCGTCATCCTGTCTAACGACATTTTCCTGAACAAGGCTGCCTATCAGCTTTCACCGGCACGTTTCTCTCCGCGTGGTTACAACAGCACGCAGGAAGTGAAATACATCAATGGCGTGGAATTCAACGACCAGAACCGAGGCGTGTTCAACTACGCTTCCGTAGGAGCCTTGAACGACATGACCCGCAACGGAGATGTCACCAACTTCACCGCACCCTCTTCCTTCACCTTTGGCGAATTGGGAGGAACTGAGAATATCAATATGCGGGCCAGTACTTATACTCCTGGAGGAAAGTTAACCTTAAGTTATACAAACCGAAACTATTACCTCCGTGGTATGTTTACCTACTCCACCGGATTGAAAGACAACGGATGGGCCTTCACCGCTTCCGTGGGCGGACGCTACTCCAATGAAGGTAACATCGACGGAACTTTTTACAAAAACGTATCTTTTGCCTTCTCGGCTGAAAAACAATGGTTGGGAGGCAAGCACAGCCTGTCAATGGTGGCTTTCGTATCACCCGTACAGCGCGGACAGCAGGGAAGTTCGTACCGCGAAGTATATGAGCTGACAGGTAACTATCTTTACAACCCGAACTGGGGATACCAGAACGGAAAGAAAAGAAATGCAAAAGTGGTGACAGCCTTCGACCCGACGGCCATCATCTCTCACATCTGGAAAATCAACGACAACATGACGCTGACCACGGGTGTAGGAGCACATTATGCC
>ULLG01008968.1_pt1 | contig 11254 bp, 10 predicted proteins | sample 1951341 | NCBI WGS metagenome assembly ULLG01 (sample SAMEA4835519, study PRJEB28245) | human gut metagenome | biome: gut microbiome; material: fecal sample | place: Denmark | collected 2008 | reverse complement strand
GGTGTTGTTGCTGATTTGCTGCGCGCCTTTCCTATTGGTCGGTTTGGTCGTGCTGTTTGCCTTGCTGATGGCTGCTACGGGAATGATTGTCAGCTTGCCTACCTTTATATATAATATCATACCTTGGGTAGATTGGAGCAGTGTGCATACCATTCCGGGGGTGATTGTCGGCTTGACCGTGTGCGGACTACTGGTGGTGGGTATTCCCATTGCCGGACTGATTCAGGCCGTCATGCAGTCGTTCGGAAGCTGGAAACCCATGGGTACCTCCGCTAAAGTGGTGCTGGTGTTGTTGTGGATGGTGGCCTTGGCCATAGGAATCGTGCTGATTTTCCAGGTGCCTTTCCTGACGGAGCCCCTTCTGAGTACTCCTCTTTGGGGAGAGTTCCTCTGATTTTGTCAGTCTCCATAGTGTGTCTGGAGACAAGAATGTCACATAAAACGGCCAAAATGGCAGTCCGTGTCAGGAAAAAATGCTGGCACGGACTTTTTTTTCTTCTGGCATGGGATTTGTCTTTTATAGGGCGTAACGCTTCGGCGCTACAGAATTAACTGATTAGAAAATAATAAAAAATAGATACAATTATGGGAAAGATTATTGGTATTGACTTAGGAACAACAAACTCATGTGTTGCAGTATTTGAAGGTAACGAACCGGTGGTAATTGCCAACAGCGAAGGTAAACGTACCACTCCTTCAGTTGTAGGTTTCGTTGACGGTGGCGAACGTAAGGTAGGTGATCCTGCTAAACGTCAGGCTATCACAAACCCGAAACGTACGGTATATTCTATCAAACGTTTCATGGGTGAAACTTACGATCAGGTTCAGAAAGAAATTGCTCGTGTACCTTACTCTGTAGTAAGAGGCGACAACAACACTCCGCGTGTAGATATCGACGGACGTCTGTACACTCCGCAGGAAATCTCAGCCATGATTCTGCAGAAGATGAAGAAAACTGCTGAAGATTACCTGGGTCAGGAAGTCACTGAAGCTGTCATCACCGTTCCGGCATACTTCTCAGACTCTCAGCGTCAGGCCACTAAGGAAGCTGGTCAGATTGCCGGTCTGGATGTAAAACGTATTGTGAACGAACCGACTGCAGCTGCATTGGCTTACGGTGTGGACAAGTCTAACAAAGATATGAAGGTAGCCGTATTCGACCTTGGTGGTGGTACATTCGATATCTCTATCCTGGAATTCGGTGGTGGCGTATTCGAAGTATTGTCAACTAACGGTGATACTCACCTGGGTGGTGATGACTTCGACCAGGTAATCATCGACTGGTTGGTTCAGGAATTCAAGAACGACGAAGGTGCCGACTTGACTACTGATCCGATGGCTATGCAACGTTTGAAGGAAGCTGCTGAAAAGGCAAAGATTGAATTGTCTTCTTCAACTTCTACTGAAATTAACTTGCCGTACATCATGCCGGTTGCCGGTGTGCCTAAACACTTGGTAAAGACATTGACTCGTGCGAAATTCGAAGCTTTGGCTCACAACTTGATTCAGGCTTGTCTGGAACCTTGTAAGAAAGCCATGAGCGATGCAGGTCTGAACAACGCAGATATCGATGAAGTCATCTTGGTAGGTGGTTCTTCACGTATCCCGGCTGTACAGAAGCTGGTGGAAGACTTCTTCGGCAAAGTTCCTTCTAAGGGTGTAAATCCGGATGAAGTAGTAGCCGTAGGTGCTTGTATCCAGGGTGCCGTTTTGAACAAGGAAGCCGGTGTAGGTAACATCGTATTGCTGGATGTCACTCCGTTGACATTGGGTATTGAAACAATGGGTGGAGTAATGACCAAGCTGATTGATGCCAACACGACTATTCCGTGCAAGAAGAGTGAAGTCTTCTCTACTGCCGCTGATAACCAGACGGAAGTTACCATCCACGTATTGCAGGGTGAACGTCCGATGGCTGCTCAGAACAAGTCAATCGGTCAGTTCAACTTGACAGGTATCGCTCCGGCTCGTCGTGGTGTACCTCAGATTGAAGTTACATTCGATATCGATGCCAACGGTATCTTGAAGGTATCTGCAAAGGATAAGGCTACGGGTAAGGAACAGGCCATCCGTATCGAAGCTTCATCTGGTTTGAGCAAGGAAGAAATCGACCGTATGAAGGCTGAAGCTGAAGCTAACGCAGAAGCTGATAAGAAGGAAAAGGAACGTATCGACAAGCTGAACCAGGCAGATAGCTTGATCTTTACTACTGAAAATCAGTTGAAAGACCTTGGCGATAAGATTCCGGCCGACAAGAAAGCTCCTATCGAAGCTGCCCTCCAGAAACTGAAAGATGCTCACAAGGCTCAGGATTTGGCTGGTATCGATGCAGCAAGCGCTGAATTGCAGACTGCTTTCCAAGCTGCAAGTGCAGAAATGTACGCTCAGACTGGTGCACAGGGTGGTGCTCAGGCAGGTCCTAATGCAGGTCAGGCAAACAACGGTCAGAGTTCAAACAGCAAGAACAATGACAATGTACAGGATGCTGACTTCGAGGAAGTGAAATAATTAAACAATAGACATCCATAAGGAAAGGGGTGTGATTCAATTGAGTCACACCCCTTTTTTGTTTTTATATAAGAATTACAATACGCCAATAGCCACCGTGATCTGCTCCCTCTCTGACAAGCAATCCTTTGGCTTTTAGATTTGCAATCTGCATTTCAATGGCTCGTTTACTGACTCCGATTTTTTCCGCCATCTTATCTTGAGATATAGAACCATCTGATATTACAAGGTCAAGAATGCTTTGTGCAGTCCGTCCCAATCGCTTTTGTTTCACCGAAGATTCTTCATCGATAGAGTACTTTTCGAGGGTACTATTTACCCTATTGGCAACTTCTTCAATAGACATCCTTCCGTTCTCTCCCCAATTCAAATTATAGAATGTGGTATAGAAAGAAATTGCTTCCGTTTGATATTGTGGCTCTTTTCCCGGCAGGGAATTAGGCAGTTTCTCCGTAAGTTCCCGCATTTTCCTTAAGCCCGAACCACGTTTCTCCATATAGTCCAATTGGGTAAACATATCCGCTATAACAGGGTTCCGGCACATGGACGGTACTTTGTATATGTCCCGGTCTTGAATTTGTGTACCATCAAGCATTGCACCAGGTGATACCAATTCAACTCGGTCATCATAGATGTCAATATGTACTTCACCACCCATTACTGTGTTTACTCCATAGAACAAACTGCCACCGTCTGTATTGGCAAAAGCCGACACGGATTTAAGCCATGACTTTACTTTCTTACGCTCCAGCATTTCCTTGAAATCGTAAGACGAGCATTCCGCTATAAGTATGTTATCGTGTATTTGCATGATTTTCTTGCTGTTGTATGGGAATACTCCAATTTTAATTGTAAACATACATAAAAAAGCTCATTTCCCGTCCAGCTCGAATGAGAAAATCGGATTAGGGAGAATGAATCTACGTAAAATCCATTCCTGAATATAATTTTGTAATAGATTTCTGAGTATTTTCCATACCTTTGTATATGTGATAATTAATAACCAAAGGAATCGTGGCAAAGAATTTTGAAATACGGAATAGTACGGCAGAGTTTCTGACCTTTATTGCCGAGGGGAAGGAGAATGGCATACAAGTGTTATATAAGGATGAAACAATTTGGGCAACCCAAAAAGCTATGGCTGAATTGTTTGGCGTTGACAGAACGGTCATAACCAAACATCTAAAAAACATTTTTGAAAGTTTAGAATTAGAGCAAGAATCAGTATGTGCAAAATTTGCACATACTGCCGAGGACGGTAAAACATACAATACCGCATTTTACAACCTTGACGCCATAATTTCCGTTGGATACCGCGTTAATTCTATCCGGGCCACACAATTCCGCCAATGGTGTACATACGTTCTACGCCAGTTTGCCATCCGTGGGTATGTCATAGATAAAAAGCGGATGGAAAACGGCTCATTCATCGGGGAGGATTATTTTGAGCATCTGCTTGCCGAAATTCGCGAGATACGTCTGAGTGAACGGCGCTTTTACCAGAAACTTACAGATATATACGCTACAGCCATAGATTATAACAAGAGTGCGCCCACAACACGTCTGTTTTACAAAAAGGTGCAGAACAAAATGCACTATGCGGTACATGGACATACGGCAGCGGAATTGATTGTTGACCGTGCAGATGCACAAAAAGAACACATGGGCTTGACTACGTGGGAGAAGGCACCGGACGGTAAGATAGTAAAGCCGGATGTAAGCGTTGCCAAGAATTACCTCAAAGAAAATGAATTAGAGGCAATGGGACGTATCGTCAACAGCTTTCTTGATATAGCGGAAGATATGGCAAAACGCCATATCCCGATGACAATGGAGGATTGGGCAAAACGTATAGACAAATTTCTGGACGTAACGGACCGGCCGATTCTTGCCGATGCAGGAAAGGTCACGGCTGAATACGCCAAAGAGTTTGCCGAAACTGAATTTGAAAAATACCGCGTCATTCAAGACCGTCTGTTTAAGTCCGACTTCGATAAACTGGATGACAAAGATTTGCCCTCACTTGATTTTACACCAGACAACCCATAATCAAGTCATGAAGAAATCGCAACTGTTACTGAAAAAAGACTTAGTGATGCAGTTTTTGTTGTCATTTAACATTGATATTTTCTGCGTTTTCCTTTCGTTATTTTCGGTGGAAAATCGTACTTTTGCAATAAAGAGCTGTGGTTGCTTATGGATGCTTATTTTCGGGTTTCCGCTATATTTGCAACACGTTCACGCAAGTTGCTCATACAGAGATATTGTTGACTTTGAGGAAGGAAATAATATCGGTAAACAACGATAAACATCAATAACTAAAGAGGTGTAACTCAATGAATTGCACCTCTTTTTGTTTTTCTTTATAATGGTGGTTTTTATCTATGATTATTGGCTTTTAATATTTGCATTTATTAAAAATATACTTAGATGAGACTGTCTCAAAATGAACTGCACCTCAAAAGTTAGATACAAAACTTCTGGGGTGCAGTTCATTTTTTTAGGAGGAGATTAATGCCGCTTGTAATTATATACCTTGAAGTTGTTGATGCGGCTGGAAAACTTTCCGGCCTGTTCCAATGGGAATACCAAGGTGCATGAGCGATACATTTTGTCCTTTCCATCTTCGTTATAGTATAAAGTCTGCTTGCCTAGTTCTTCTACCAGCTTTCCGTTTACGTAGAGACGGGTAGACTGACTGTCGCCTTCAATGGCCAAGTTTGTTTTACCCGGTTTTACCCGATAGTCGAAAGTATAGAGGTAACCGTCGCGGGCATAACCTAACATACCGCTGAGCGGGTCTGACAGATAAAATACAGCATCGCGTGAACGGAACAGCTCGGTACCTTTAGTTTCATTGGTCCCTTCGATGTTAAAGCTTACGGTGTAATCGTAGCCTATTTCGCGGTGTGGAGTCTTCATGTTCGGATATACAACGTCTGCTTCATAAACCAGTTCTTTACCGCTTCCGATACGACCCAGAATATTCACTCCCGGAGCCTCGCTCAGAGTGATGCGTTTCTGATTGAACTCGGCATAAGGCAGCTTGGTGTCTTTGCCGGTCCACATCTTCACGGCCATAGTCTGCATGGCTGGGAATACACGATGGTGTACATCCTGCATGGAGATGCCGTTCCCCACATGGTCGTTCCATACGGCGAACATACCGCCCAGAATGGACGGATCCTTCTCGTCGAATACTTCATCGCCTATTATGGCCGGAGTCCAGTTTTCGTATAGATACTGGCAGTTCAAATAGTCGTTGTAATAACCGGCCTGTGGTACGATATAAACCAGTCCGTCAGGAATACAAATCATCTTGTAACCCAGTTTTTTCATCTCACGGGGTTGTGCGTAGTTATTGTACCACAGATTCAGAATCACGTTGTCTACTTTCACGGGAGTGTCACCCTGCGCATGTGTCAGGGCACCCCAGGCACATGCCTGCTTACCGTACTTCTCCACATATTTAATGTAATGGTCGGTGAAGGCGCGGAATTGCTCTACCACTTTCTTGTCCTTGTTGGAGTATTCGTCGGTGCCGATATTTACCCGCTTGCCGCGGAACACCGGATTATCGCCTTCGAGATATTCCTTGAACAGTCCGTCCATAAATTTATAAGTCTCCGGATTGCCCAGGTCCAGATGGTCCATGCCATAAGTTTGGCTGCCAATCTCAGGCTTATAGTGTGTGAAAGCCAGGGAATGAGCCGGAGCATCAATTTCCGGAATGATTTCCACATAGTTATTCTCGGCCAGTTTCTGCAGGTCGATAAACTGTTGTTTGGTGTAGAAACCATCCTCGGCGGTCAGGCCCGGATAAGTGTCGCACTCCAGACGGAAGGCGGCATAAGTTTTGTTCCAGTCGTTGTTGAAATATTGCTTGAAGCCGTTGTCGTTCAGATGAAGCTGCAGGGTGTTCATCTTGTAGTAAGCCATGAACTTCACATAGTCACGCAGGAAGTCGATGGTAAAGAACTTGCGGGCACAGTCGAACATAAAACCACGCACGGCATAGCTCGGAAAGTCGCGCATGGTTCCCTTGGACAAACTGCGGGTATCCGACTGCTCTGTCATCTGTAACAGGGTACGGGTGGCCCAGAAAGCGCCTGAAGTTTCCGGTGCAGAGACAAGTACCCGGTCGGTAATCCGGATGTCATAACCTTCTTTTGGCATCTTGCGGTCGGATTTGAGTTGGAATACAAAGTCGCCGGCTGTGGACTTGCCTACTGACACTGGCATATACACGCCGAACATTTCTTCATAGTCGGCTGCAAAAGCTTGTGCCACACGGAGCAGTTCCGTTTCTCCCGAGGTACATACAATCCGTGATGAGGCGGTTGGTGTAAATTGACCGTCGCCTCCTTTCCATTCCTTCAGTTCCGGAATAACGAAAGGTTTGACGTTTTGTGCCCATACGGCACCTGACAGACAGCATACACTGCATGCCAGTAAAACTATCTTTTTTAGTATTCTCATGTTGGTGATTTATAGATTAGTAAATAAGTCACGAAATGTACAAATATTCTCTGGCTTTGCCATAAATATTGGGGGTAGATGTGGTGTGATTTATGTATTTCAGTGGCTTATCCTGTTTTCGTTTTTTACGAAGAATGATAGTAATGTGGAAATATATATTTATATCCCTAATCTAAAATCTTTCACATGATCAGTAGTCAGCTGTAAATTTTCAAAGGTGGAAATACATTCATCCGATTGAGGAGCCTGGCTACAGATACCCAGATAAATCTTATCCCCATATTCGTTTTTATAGAGACGGACCATCTGCCATGTCTTGCCGTCCAACGAATAGTAATTGGCTATGGTTTGTGTGTCGGATGATATTTTAAAATAAATGGATTCTGTATCCTCATTTACCACCTCATGGTTGTTGTCATCGGAGGTACCGATGGTTCGTACGCTTACCACCCGATGGGTTCCTCTTTCATCTTGCTCAAAACACAACTTCTGCCACAGTGTGTCATGGGTATATACAAAGAGGACGGCTGCGTTGTAGGTTCCTTCCGGAATGAAACCCGTTTTGACCTTGGCAGAATACGTGAAAGGTTTCTGGTTGTCTATTTCCATAAAAAGGATGGCGGCATCATCTTGTGATATTTTTCCGTTAGGATCACAGAAAAAGTCTGCCTGAGGTTTGGCACGGAAGGTGACGATACCTGCTGAATCACTCACTTGCTTTTCGGCTCCGTTGAGCGATTTGGTAAAATGAAGGCCATTTAAAGAGACGTTACAATCTGTCAGTCTGGAGCTTTCTGCAGTTGGTTGGGTTTTGTCTGCTGTTGGATGCGAGCAAGCGGCTGTCATCATCGTAGCCATCGCTAAAAAAAGATATTTTTTCATGGTTTCTGTTTATATAATAAGTGTATAAAGAATAAATCAAATTGAATATTTTTCTCTTTCGAAAGTGTGATTTAGTCACATTCTCACTTTACGCTGAAAAGGCAGTCTGCTTTAGAAAGGAAAACCGACTTTGTCTTGCTCGGTGATCTTTCGTAAGACACGGCAAGGATTTCCGGCAGCCACGACCCCTGAAGGTATGTCATGAGTGACCACACTTCCAGCACCAATCACGGTATCATCGCCTATCGTAACGCCGCTGAGGAGTATGCTGCTACCTCCAATCCAAACGCGATTTCCTATCGTAATCGGTTTCGGAACTAAGGCACCGGCTATCCGTTCAGCCGGATCAAGTGAATGATTGGCGGAGTATGCACTTACATTCGGTCCTAATAACGTGTGATTGCCTATTGTGATCTGTCCGCAATCAAGCAGGGTACATCCGAAATTAATATAGACATCACTCCCAATCGTAATGTTTTTTCCGAACTCGCAGGTAAAGTTTGGTTCCAGCCAAACACGTTCACCCACTTTCTTGAAGAGTTGCCGCATGATTTCCTGACGGCGTTCAATTTCGTGGTCTTCGGTACGGTTAAATTCCTTGAATAGTCTTTTGGCTTTCACTCTTCGTTCAAACAAATCCGCATCAAAGTCATTGCAGATTTGATGCGCCTGCATTTTATCCCATTCTGTCATTTTTGTTTTGGTAGGTTTTATTTTAAGTAAGTGATTAAAATGTTCTTATATCCGTATAAAGTAGTATCGTCTATTAGAATAGAAGAGATGCGGATGTCGCCATCGCGTCAATGTAAAGATGGTGGAACCTTTTGCCTTCTGAGCAATATTTCGGCTGTTTGCTTAATCAACTAATCCCAGCTTTTTTGCTTTATGGCATGCTTCGGTAGTATTGTTCACTTGCAGTTTGGCTATGATATTCTGCCGGTGACGGTCTACCGTATGTTTGCTGATTTCCAGTCTGTCTGCAATCATTTTACTGGATTTTCCGCTTTGTATCATTTGTAATATGCTTTTTTCCCGGTCAGAAAGAAGTTGACTCTCATCCGTGAGAAGAATTTTTTTCTCGCCTGTCATCGTATTTATCAGATAAGCAGCTTCACTATCTTCTGAGGTCAGATTGTATAAGCAGAGAGAATAGCTTATCCCTTGTTGCCCGTCTCCTGCGAAATAGAAGATGCGATGCTTCCAATAGTGGTATTCACCCTCTTTGTTACACATTCTCATGGTATTTTCAAGATACCAGGAAAATATATCTTTTGAATGAGAGGAAGATATCTTGCGGAAGAAAGTCAACTCTTGCAGACATCGTTTTTTCCAGTCGTCCGGATGAATTCGGTTGTAAATCTCTTCTTCCCATACTGACTCCACTGTTTGAATGGTGCCTGGTTTACCTAGTCCCAATATTTTGCAGGACTTTCCGAAGAAGATATGGCTTTTTCCCGTACGCAAATTACTTAATACGGCAATGGAGTTTTCGCAGATAGAGTAGGACTGTGCGATAAGACACAGGCGTTGTTCCTCGTCTTGTGCATGTACTCCATCCATTTGTTGATGGAACTTTTGGTTTAATCTCTCATCTATTTCTATCATACATTCAGTTTACAGTGCCACAAAAGTATACAAAGTTTTTTCGAACCAAGATGAAATGAGTGTGTTCCTGATAAGATATGGTTATAAATCAGTATGGAGAAAGTGGTTGTTTTTCCTCTTGTAATGCAAATTCCTGACAAAAATCATTAGTCATATCATAAATTTTTGTACTTTAGGCGCTGAAAAGTCTTACGCTTACGTTAACTATCAAACAATGAAAAGGAAACTCTTATTTATATCGGTTTTGTGGCTTTGTTGCAGCGCAATCTGTTCTGGTGCATGTATAGATGAAGTGCGTACATTTTATACGAATTATATGACGAACCTTTTAAATGTGGATTCGAATAATGAAGCATTGTGTAAGAAGTATTTAACCGAAGAATTGGCTGCCAAACTCCATAGAATGGCTTATGCTGCTGGAGGCAATCCGATTATACGGGCACAAGATGTGAATTCAGATGCAATCAAGACATTGAATGTAAGAGAAATTACAGACGATTGGTATATGGTAAGTTATCTTTGGGATGAAAAAGATAGTACCAGTCTGGTAGAGATTCCATTGAAAGTGGGGTATGTGAATGACCAATGTAAGATTGTATATATTACCCCGATTGAAAGCGATACCCAATATGGAGATGAGTGGTTGTCCTGTTTTGAAAATATGGCTTCTTATAAAATAGATAGTTCGTCGGGAAAATCATTGGTCGAAAGTTTTTATAAAGTTTATTTGGCTACCTATTGCAGCATGTGCAGCGATTTGAATGTCAGGTTGCAGTCTTTACGTCTGTCGAACCTGTCTCACACAGCTTTGGAGCAATTCAAGAAAGCAGAACAGGAGTATTTGCAGGATACTTTCGAGGGCTATGACCTTTTGGTTACGAATTTTGATTTCGACGGAATGTGGTTCAAGAGTCTGAAAGTCCTTCCGTTGGACACTGATAATTATCAGGTTACTTATCAGGCAGGAAAGTACACACATCAAATGAATATTCAGACTACATACCAAGAAGGCAGATATTGGATTAGTGCCATCACTGGCGTTCAATAATTCTACTCCGTTATTTCTTTCTGCTCAGTTCCGCCCGTATGCGGCTGAGCGACTGAGGCGTAATCATCAGATAAGAGGCGATGTGCTTTAGCGGGACATGCTGCAGCAATTCCGGATTCTGCTCCAGCAAGGCAAGGTAACGTTGTTTCGCCTGTGCGGCTCCTCCGTTTATCATCCAGTTTTCCATGTCCAGAAACTGCCGTTCGAAAATGATTCTTCCGATGTTGGCAAAGGCGATGGAAGAGGCGAAAAAAGTCTCCATCTTTTGCTTGGAGATGCGGAAGACCGTGCTGTCGCTCATGGCTTCGATGGAGGTAAGAGAGGGACGGTCGGCCACGTAGCTCCACGAAGAGAAGAGCGTGTCTCCCTCGGAAGCAAACCAGAGTGAAATGTCTACTCCGTCGCGCAGATAATGTCCTCTCCAAATGCCTTGGGCCACCAGGTAGAGACTGCTGTTGCGTTCTCCTTCCCGTACGATGTGTTCTCCTTTCCGGTAGGTGAGCCGTTCCATCTGTGCCAGCAATTGCTCGGATTCCGAGGCATTCAGTCCATATTTTTCGTGTAGTATCTCGCTAAAAGTTTTCATTCCTTTGGGTATCTATGTCGCTACAAAGGTAATAAAATCTTAGCTTCGTTTGCCGCGGCAGTAGAGAGTGAGGACAAAAAGGAAGGTCAGCAGCTCGGAAACGGGGACGGCCAGCCAGATTCCCGGTACGCCGCATACCAGAGGCA
>ULLG01017892.1_pt1 | contig 13515 bp, 8 predicted proteins | sample 1951341 | NCBI WGS metagenome assembly ULLG01 (sample SAMEA4835519, study PRJEB28245) | human gut metagenome | biome: gut microbiome; material: fecal sample | place: Denmark | collected 2008 | reverse complement strand
TGTTTTTTAGCTGCGTCTAAATACATAATTTGACTGTTTATTAAAATGTATAAATTTGATTTGCGGATGCAAAGGTAAACATAATCTTTCAGACTACAAGCATTTTACGACTTTTTTTTCATCAACAAGCATCGGAGAATTCAAGCCTTCCGCTCATTGGCATGCTCAATAAAAGTGGCTGCTGTAATCGGTTCCACCTGTTCAAACCCCATCTTACGTGTCTGACATCTCTTGCAAGAGCAGCTCCGGCACTTTGCCTGCTCAAAAACCGTGCAAGGATCCAAGTGTATCGTCAGTTGAATCCGGTCGGCATATTTCTTTTCCAGAATCTGTTTCAAGCGGGCTCCTTCACGATGCCCTTCTTCAATGGTGTAAAACCAGGGAAGTGTCAAATCACAATCCATATACAGATAACTTCCATACTTGATGACCTTGGCATTGTGAATATCTATCCAGTCGGGCGAACGCTTCTCATTCAGTTCCTGAGCGATATCGTTCAGCAAAGCCTCATCCGCCTTGTCCAACAGATTCGCGATTGTCTTGCGCAAGATGGAAATTCCCGTCACGATGATAATCCCTCCGAACAGGAAGGCCAGCACACTATCAATCCAGGCTATTTTAGTGAAATAGAGCAAGAGCAAGCCCGCTACCAGTCCGATAGTAGAATACGTGTCCGACTGCAGATGCTTTCCCCCTGCAATCAAGGCCATCGAATTATACCGTTTCCCGATACGTACGCTATACCAGCCCATCAAGTAATTGACCAGTCCGGAAAAAGCGACGATGTAAATACCCACATCCAATTTCTGTATGCCCACCGGGAAAAACAAATGCGACACACCCTCATACACAATCAGCACCCCGGCGAACGTAATCAGAATACCTTCGACAGAAGCCGAAATCTGTTCCATCTTTCCAGGTCCGAAAGGATGGCTTTTATCTTTGGGCTGTGCCGACCAATGCAGGCTGTAAAGGCTGACTGCCCCCGCCACCACATTGACAATACTTTCCATGGCGTCCGTCAAGATACCCACAGAATTAGTCAGCCAATAGGCTGCAAACTTCCCTATCAGTATCAAAAAAGAAATCAACACAATTCTCTTTTGCACTCTTTGCTTAAGCTGTTCCTCGTTCATCTCTTTCTCACTTTTAAACGGACCGCAAAGTTAATAAGTTCTGATTGAAAATATTCCGGCAAGCCGCAAGATTTGCACAACCGCCCACATTTGCCCCACCCGATTTCCCATTCTTCCCCCAATCGGGCGCCACAGACTCCTACCCGCCATTTACAAAAAGAGAGAAGATACGTACTCCGCACCTTCTCTCTTCACAATCATCTCAATCTCCTCTTATGCATTTAATCCCATCCCGGATTCTGTACCAATACACCCTGAGAAAGGTCTATCTCTTCTTGAGGAATCGCCCACAAATAATCTCGCTGAGGATTGAACTTCCGGGTCTCGATGTAAATCTTCTCACCGGCAGGGTTCACACCGTAAACGGGCTTGGTGACATCTTTTTCCGTGGTCTTGTAACTGCGTGTATCAAACAGATGCATACCTTCAAAGGCGAACTCCAACCGTCTTTCCAGCCGAATGGCCTCCCGCATCTGGTCCTTTGACAGCCCTGCAGGCAAAGCCGGCAAGCCTACACTTTCACGCTGACGGACGGCATTGACCGCATCATAAACAGCCTGATCCGGCGAAGAAAGATTCTCGTTCCTTGCCTCCGCATACGTTAACAAGACTTCGGCATAACGGATGTAAATGAAATTCGTCCAGTCATAATTATTGATTCCATCATTATCCGGATTGATATATTTTCGCATGGAATATCCCGTACGTGTGTGACTTCCGTCACCCATATTGTTAATATCATACTTTTTCCCGGCTATTTCCGCTCCATTATACAACACAGAAAATTTCAGACGAGGATCGCGATTTTCAAACGGATTGGCAGGATCATAAAGTTTGGATTCCGTAATCGGTTTGCCATCTGTACAAGGATAGGCATCTATCATGTCCTGTGTAGGCGACAAAGCTTCCCATCCTCCCATAATGACAGGAGCGAAATACAAGCCAATCACGCTTCCTTCACTGGAATTTTTGGGGTTCTCCAGGTATTCCCGGTCAAATATGATTTCATTGCAATGCTCACCAACCGGCTGGAACAAATCACCATAATGATTATACAACCCATAGTCGCCCATTTTCATCACTTCATTTGCGGCAGCTTCGGCTACATCATATTTATGTGCATAAAACGCCAAACGTGCCTTCAAGGCATAACAAGCCCCCGCGCTTGGTTTTCCATGATCGGCCGCAGAACGAATGTTCGGCAGATTGGGAGCGGCCTTATCCAGCAAACCGACGATGTAATTATACGTTTCTTCTTCCGACTTCCGGGCAGGAACCTTTTCATTCAGTTCCAACGGGTGCTCCAAAATGGGCACTCCTCCCATGTACTTCAACAGCGTAGCATAAAAGAAAGCTTCCAGGAACTGAACCTCGGACGTCAGCTGAAGCCTTTCCTTTTCTTCCATCTGCACGTCACCGATATGCTGATAATAAATCAGGCAACGGCGTATTCCCGAATAAGCCTCCTGCCACAATTGCAGGAAATGGGGATTATCCGAGGTTGCCGTACCCGCAGACAACTGCCCCTGTTCGGCCCCTACATGTACCGGAATGGCATTGTCGGTATAACAGTCGGTCATAATCGTATGGTTTTCCGGTTCCGGCAACCACAAATAAATACCGGTCACAAACTTGGTGGCATCCTCACTGTTTTTCCAGAAGGATTCATCAGACAGCTGGTCCTTGGGAATCCGATCCAAAAAGCCGTCATTACAAGAACTCAGGCCGAATCCACAACATAAAGTCAATCCTATAAAATAATATTTCAGTTTCATAATATCACGAGTTAGAAGGTTAAATTCAAGCCAAATGAATAGTTTCTTGTCAACGGATAATAGTTTCCGCTGGTCGCTTCAGGATCCACTCCCTCAAAGCCTGTAATCATAAACAGATTATCGATGCTGCAATAGAAACGCATGCGGCTAATGCCATATTTATTGGTCAAACTGACAGGAAGCGTATAACCTATCTGCAAGTTACGCATTTTCAGATAAGAAGCATCCTGTACCCAGAAACTGGAAGTCAGGCGGTTCCTTGAATCACTCATCGACAAGCGCGGATAAGAAGCATCCGTATGCTGAGGAGTCCATCGGTCCAGATGTTTCTCCGTCACCTTACCACCGTTGTAGAACGCATACGTAATTTCTGCATTGGCCAGGCCTTTTACTGCGGCAGCCCCCTGCATCAAAGCACTGATATCAAAACCTTTATACTGTGCAGACAGATTTAAGCCAAAATTAATCTTCGGGAAATAAGAACCCAGCACCTGACGGTCCTGGCTGTTTACCACCTTGTCTCCATTCAAATCCGCATATTTCAGGTCTCCTGGAACCGGCTGTCCCATTGTCTGCGTGGCATGATTGGCAATTTCCTCTTCGCTCTGGAAAATACCTTCGCATACATACCCATAGTATGCCCACAACGGATCACCGACCGACTGTCCGGGCACATCTCCGCCCTTCAAATCCAGAATCTCCGTAGTGACATAACTGAAATTGGCTCCGATATTATAAGTAAACTCACCGATACGATTATTATGCCCTAATTGCAATTCGATACCCGTATTCCTTACCACACCCGCGTTCTGCATCGGGGCACTGACTCCCAGCATATAAGGAACCGGCAGCTGCAACAGGATGTCACGGGTCTCTTTCAGGAACCAGTCGGCTGTAAAGGTCAATTTATTTCCGAAGAAACCGGCATCCACTCCCACATTCCATTGGTCTGTCTTCTCCCAGGTAATGTTATTGTTAGCCATCGGTGTCGTAATAGAAATACCCGGCGACAAAACATTGCCGAAACTGTAGTCATTGCCAAAGGCATACGTATTCTGGTACGGATAGTTATTGGTTGTACCATCACTATTCACCGTTTCCTGGTTTCCAAGCAATCCCCATGAAGCACGCAGTTTCAGGTTATCAATCCAATCTGCATGGAAGAAATCCTCTTCCGAAATACGCCATCCCAAAGAGAAAGAAGGGAAGGCTCCGAAACGGTTGTTTTTAGGGAAGCGAGAAGTTCCATCATAACGCAGATTCGCCTCCAGCAAATAACGGTCATCGTACGAATAATTCACACGGCCGAAAACAGAGCGCAAAGCATACTCCACTTCTGTACCATAAGTAGTCTGTCCTGTCACTTCGCCCGCATTAATCTGATCCAACGAATTGGAAGTCGGCAGATTCTTTCGATAAGCCTGCAAATAACGATATTGGTCATAAATCTGTGAATATCCCAACATGGCACCGATTGTATGCTTCCCAAAGGTCTTGTTATAATCCAAATAGGCCTGCAAATTCAACTCAACGCTTTTGATATCGTAATTCGTGATAGAATTGGTGGTAGTCTTCACCGGGACATCCGAGCCAGCCTGATAGAACGTCATCGTATTTACATGGGTCGGATTATCGGTCAAGTTAAAAGTGGTTGCCGCTATTCCTTTCAATTTCAACCCGTCCACGATATCCAGTTCCATACCGACACTTCCCTGGAAATTATTATTTATTTCTTTATAAATACCGCCTTCACGTGCATAAGCTACGGAGTTATGCTCGTTCTTGAACAAGGTATAATTCCCATTGCTCAATTGTATCGGAGTAACCGGGGTTTCACGAAAAGCGTAGTGCATCAGATTGGCGATTCCATCAGCCGGAGCTGTCATATTACTCCGATAGACAGCGATGTTCGTATTGAACTTCAGGCGTTTGTTGATTTTGGCCTCCAGGTTGGCACGCACGCTAAACTTGTTATAATTGGTGTTGACAATCAAACCATCCTTATCATGATAACCGAAGGAAACCGAATAATTCATGCGGTCATTACCCCCTTTTATGCTTAAATAATGGTTGTGGAACAACCCGTTTTCGCTTAACAAAGCCCCCAGCCAATCTGAGTTAGGATAAAAATCAGGGTCACTTCCATCCTTAAATTTCTGCAAAGCCTCTTCCGAATAAGGCGGCTGCAAGCCATCGTTCTGATAGGCTTCATTCATCAACACTGCATAATTATAAGAATCCAGGAATTTAGGCATTCTCGTGGCACTCTGCCAACCTACATATCCATCATAAGAGACAATGGCTCTTCCCTGCTGTCCTTTCTTGGTCGTAATCAGAATCACACCGTTGGCTGCACGCACACCGTAGATGGCGGAAGCAGCAGCATCCTTCAGAATTGAGATGCTTTCAATATCATTGGGATTGACACTGTTCATTGTCGACTCCACTCCATCGATAATGACCATGGCACTGGAATTTCCCATCGTACCCAAACCACGGACACGTAAAATACCCTCATCGGCACCCGGCTGTCCCGAGTTCTGGATAACAGTTACACCCGGCATTTGTCCGGCCAACATATTTACCACATTCGATGTCGTACGGTTGACCAGCTTATCCGACTTGACGGTAGCTACAGATCCGGTCAAATTCACCTTCTTCTGAGTGCCATAACCTACCACCACCACTTCATCCAACGCTTCCGAATTTTCCTTCAGCCTGATTTGAATGTTCCGCTCGGTTCCTACAGTCACAATCTGATCGTCAAAACCAATGTAAGAGATTTTCAATTTCGCTCCTACAGCAACTTCCAAAGAAAAACGTCCATTCAAATCCGTAATTGCTCCATTGGTCGTCCCAACTTCCAGCACATTCGCGCCAATAACAGGATTCCCTTCCACATCCACAACTGAACCTGTAATTTTCTTAGAGGACTGTTGTACAACAGAGACTGACGAGGATGACACTCCCTCCAAAGGAAACGCCAATCCGGGAAACAGTGATAGACACACACAAAATGATACTTTTTGAAGTACATTAATTCTTCTACCACTACGAATCTTTTGCAATTTTTTGTAACTCATAGCATTAAAAATTAAGGTGTATTCATTAGAGGAACCTAATCTAAGCTTTTCCATATTAATAAACAAAAGAATAAGCATATATTTTCTCTATCTCAACTTTTATAAAAAACCGTACATCCTTTTACAGAATTTATTTCTAACTTTGTAAAAGTTGCGCGTTTTCATCACACTCCACAAAATGCCCGAAGAAAACTTGAATCCCCTTGATTTACAAACCATAAATTTATAGTCTCCGCACCAGTCAACCCCTCCTCATTTTCACGTAAAAAGCCCTTACTCCGACTGGAACAAAGTGAAGAGTTATTACACGGCCCCGTTTTAACCTGTAACATTTTTCAATTATTAAATTAAAAAGTGATAAGCTGACAAATCCATAAGGGTTCACCCGCTTATTCTTTTTATTTACAGTGATTTTTTCGAAGAAAAATCGTACCTTTGCACACAAATTATAGGTATAGTATGCAAGATATTAGAAACATTGCCATTATTGCCCACGTTGACCACGGGAAAACGACCCTGGTGGACAAAATGATGCTGGCGGGACACTTGTTCCGCAACGACCAGACCAACGGTGAACTGGTATTGGATAACAACGACCTGGAACGGGAAAGAGGTATCACAATCCTTTCCAAAAACGTTTCCATCAATTACAACGGTACAAAAATCAATATTATCGATACTCCGGGACACGCCGACTTCGGTGGAGAGGTGGAACGTGTCTTGAACATGGCCGACGGATGTATTCTGCTGGTAGACGCCTTTGAAGGCCCGATGCCGCAGACCCGCTTTGTGCTGCAGAAGGCCCTCCAGATCGGACTGAAACCGATTGTGGTGGTCAACAAAGTGGACAAACCGAACTGCCGTCCGGAAGAAGTGTATGAAATGGTGTTCGACCTGATGTTCAGCCTCAACGCCACAGAAGACCAGCTGGATTTCCCCGTGCTCTATGGTTCGGCCAAGAACAACTGGATGGGTGAAGACTGGAAAACACCGACAGGTACCATCACTCCACTGCTGGATGCCATCATAAAATACATCCCGGCTCCGCAACAGCTGGAAGGTACACCGCAGATGCTGATCACTTCCCTCGACTACTCTTCTTATACAGGACGTATCGCCGTAGGACGTGTACACAGAGGTACCCTGAAAGAAGGCATGAACATCACCTTGGCCAAACGTGACGGTACCATGGTGAAATCGAAAATCAAGGAAGTACATACTTTCGAAGGACTGGGTCGCAAACGGGTAGAATCCGTATCTTCCGGCGACATCTGCGCCATCATCGGTGTGGAAGGCTTCGAAATCGGTGATACTATCTGCGACTTCGACAACCCGGAACCGCTGCCACCTATCGCCATCGACGAACCGACCATGAGTATGTTGTTTACCATCAACGACTCTCCGTTCTTCGGTAAAGAAGGTAAATACGTGACTTCCCGCCACATCCACGACCGTCTGATGAAAGAGCTCGACAAGAACCTGGCTTTGCGCGTACGCAAGACTGAAAACGAAGATGGAAAATGGATTGTATCCGGACGTGGTGTGCTCCACCTGTCTGTGTTGATTGAGACCATGCGCCGTGAAGGTTACGAACTTCAGGTAGGACAGCCGCAGGTTATCTTCAAGGAAATCGACGGTGTGAAATGCGAACCGATTGAAGAGCTGACCATCAGCGTACCCGAAGAATTTGCCAGCAAGATGATTGATATGGTAACCCGCCGTAAGGGTGAGATGGTGTCCATGGAAACACAGGGCGACCGTGTGAACATCGAGTTCGACATGCCGTCACGTGGTATCATCGGTCTGCGTACCAACGTACTGACCGCTTCTCAGGGAGAAGCCATCATGGCTCACCGCTTCAAGGAATACCAACCGTACAAGGGTGACATTCCTCGCCGTACCAACGGTTCCATGATTGCCATGGAATCGGGTACAGCTTTTGCCTACGCCATCGACAAGCTGCAAGACCGCGGTAAATTCTTCATCTATCCGCAGGACGAGGTATATGCCGGACAGGTGGTAGGTGAACACGTGCATGAAAACGACCTGGTGGTCAACGTGACCAAATCAAAGAAGCTGACCAACATGCGTGCTTCCGGTTCAGACGACAAGGCCCGTATCATTCCGCCGGTCATCTTCTCACTGGAAGAGGCACTGGAATACATCAAGGAAGATGAATACGTGGAAGTGACTCCGAAGAGCATGCGTATGCGTAAAATCATCCTGGATGAAACGGAACGCAAGCGTGCCAACAAGAACGCGTAAGACAATACATTATTTATATAAAAGAAATCCGGACTTTCGAGGAATCCTCCTTTGAAAGCCCGGATTTTTTATCTGCTGTCCTTTCTTTATTTTTCCCGATACACCAGGTTGTTACCGTTCATCCGCTCCATGTATTGCTGGATGAGGGATTTCAACTGGGTTTCCATCGCCTTTAAAGTATCTTGCGGCATGGTGTCTTTCACATCGTCCTTCATCAGCACATCCGTGCGGAAGCGGTAGGCATGAATCACTTTCTCTCCGTCGAACTGAATCAGGTAGTCGCCTTTCAGGAACTGGTAGATGCCGCTTGAAGGCAAATAATTCACCGCAAACTTTTCTGCGGCAGGCGTATGAAGAGCATCCTGTCCGAAACCCACATACGGACGGTCGTATCCCAAAATGCCTAATACTGTCGGCATAATGTCTATCTGGTCCACAATCTTTTCTTGATCCAATCCTTTCAATTTTGGCATACCGGGTGCATAGAAAATAACCGGCACCTTGTAATATCCCAAATCGGTCACATAATCCGGATAAGAGTTTCCGCTAGTATGGTCCGCTGTAATCACAAATAACGTATTTTTAAACCATGGCTGTTTTTCCGCCTTCTCAAAGAAACGCCGGATGGCATAGTCTGAATAAGCTACAGTTTCAAACAACGGATCCTTTCCTGTGGGAAATTTCCCTTTATAGCGTTCCGGCAAATCAAAAGGCCCGTGAGATGTAGCCGTAAACACAGAAGTTACAAAAGGTTGCTTCATCTCCGACATTCGGTCACAATAGAACTGCAAAAATTCTTCATCCCAGATAGCCCAGGTCCCATCAAAATCCGCATCACCATTATAATTCGGGTCCTCATTATACTCGGTACGCCCAAAATACTTCTGGAAGCCCACGGAACGGGCAAAAGCTTGAAAACCCATTGAACCGTTCATCGCGCCATGAAAGAAAGCAGATGTATAGCCCTTATTTTTAGTCAACTCACCAGCAATGCTGGATACATCATTCAAAGCTGAAGGAGTCAAGAAAAATGGTTCCACAAAGCTTGGTATAGATGACAATACTGATGGCATTCCATCAATACTCTTACGGCCATTACTATATGAATGCTGGAAAGTCAGGCTTTTTACCAACAAAGAATCAATAAAGGGGGTATATCCCTTATAAGCTCCATTCTCTAACTGTGGATTCAAGGAACCGACATGTTGCTTACTAAAGCCCTCCCAGATAATCACCACTACGTTCATCGGACGAAATGCTACGGAATCAGCCGGCAAATGAATGGGAGAATATACAGCCTCTGCTTCCTTCTCCGGTAAATAATCTGGAATCACAAATGTCGCTTTTCCCAAAGTCCGGAACAAAGAGAAAGGAGTATTCAGCACCAACCCTGCATCCAAAGGACGCTCCACATACTGATTAGCATTACTCAAGGTAATCGGACGGGTGGCAGTAGTCATACCTCCACGCATACCAAATACAGTAAAAGGAATGGCAACCAGCAAGATAACCAGCTGTACGACATAATAAGCCAGCTTTTGTTTCACCGGGAAAAGCTTCGGCGCACGATATAATTTATATAATGCATAAAACAATGCAGCAGCCAGCAATACCAGATACCAGTAAGTGATAAACTCATCCAAAAAAATTGAAGTCAGCTTGCTTTCTCCTTCATGACTGAATTCCTGCAACACCGTCATTGTAGTACGTCTTCCCGTAAAGCGAAAATATACGCAGTCTATTAAATTGGTTATCAGAAAGAACGTATTGACAGCTGCAAAAAGCCACCGCACAACTTTATAGAACATTGGAGTCTCCTTCCAATGCAAAGGAAACAGGAACAGCAAAATGAATAAAGCATTACTATAAAGTATGGCAGTCGTATCAAAGATAATACCCGCTCCGAACAAGCTGACAGCATATCCCCATGTCAGGTGTCCACTAAACGTATCCCAGTTTACAAACAAAAACACCAAGCGGCATAAAGTGTAACACACATAAACGAGCACCAGATTCCAGGCCAGTGTCAGCACATTGGCAAACAATTCTTTCTTCATTATTCTCATCTTTTTACAAATACTGAACGGCAAAAATAACGATAAATTTGGAGAACTTCATATCTTTGTATTTTAAACGAATCAAAGATGAAGAAAAAACAACGTATCACCATTGGCGCATCTATCCTCATTCTACTTGTGCTAGGTTTTTGGATTAATTCTCGCTGGCATGTATGGTTCGGCAATCCGGAGGAACCAGCCTATCTGCCTCTAAAAGAGCCTGGAAGAGTGTTGCTCACATTCGGCAACCAAAAAGAGCTGTCGCGCAATATCAGTTGGCAATATGACTCGGTGGTAGCTTCTTCATCTTTCGTAGAACTGGCCGATACATTGGAAAAAGATACCGTTCGCATAGAAGCACAAGGGGAAGTCTTCCAGTCACGCAGTGGAAAAGCTGCTTACTATACTGCCCGGCTTCGGTCACTTAAACCAGCCACCTATTACAGCTACCGGGTGAGCAACGACGGGAAATTCTCTCCTTGGTACAGTTTCCGAACATACAATCAGCCCATCCGAAACGATTACTCTTTCATCTATGTAGGTGACGTACAAGACACCATAAACGGCAAAGTCAACCAATACCTGAAAGCGGCATTGCAGGCACACCCCAAAACTGAATTTTTTGTTTTTGGCGGTGACCTGACGGAACGCCCCATGGATTCCTACTGGGCTGAAACCTTTTCTGGGCTTGATTCCATTGGCCAACATTATCCGGTGTTGAATGTAACGGGCAATCACGAGTACCTCAAATATCTCATCCGCAAGCTGGAGCGCCGCTTTTCACTGGTATTTTCTTATTTTCAAGATTCTATGGTGGGAGACAACCAAGTATATACACTTCAATACAATGACCTGCAAATCTTCCTACTTGACAGCGACCGGGAGTTTTTCTATTTATGGACACAAAAGAAATGGTTGGAAAAAGAGTTGAAAGCCAGCAATGCACGATGGAAAATCGTTGTGTTACACCACCCTTTATATTCAGTAAAAGGAAAATACAACAACCTGATACAGAAAACCATCTTTAATTCATTGCTCCAAGAATATAAAGTAGACCTTGTACTACAAGGACATGAACATGCCTATGCTCGCATGACACTCCACGATGAACAAGGTTCGGCAATGACTCCTGTTTACACAGTCAGCCACTGTTCTCCCAAAAGTTACCGGATAACCTTCGACCAGCGTTTTGATAAGTATGGTATTGAAAGCCGATATTACCAATATATCCGCATTCATGGAGATACCCTCAGCCTGAGTGCCTATGAAGTGCCAGCCGGCAATTTATATGATTCACTGGACATTATAAAATCCGGGACAAAGCCCATGATTATTGATTATGGGAAAAACATTCCTGAACACTTGAATTTCAAGCCAGGCAAGAATAAAAAAGACCGGAAATATATGAAACGGATAGAAGAATACAAACTAAATAAGCAGAATGCTTATGAAAATTAAGTTGATACGAAAAACTAGGCAAAGAATATGTGATATACTAAACGCATGGAGCGTAGCAGGTATACATAACATATATGCCATGGCCATCCTTCCACACTTTGGCAGCAGGACAACCCGTATCGCACGCAGAAAGCGGAAACAACAAGCCATATTACATTTTTTACAAACAGAGTACAAAAATCTTATCCTGAAATACGCACAGGAAAAAGAAGTAACTCCTCATTCATCATCCCAAGCTCCGATATGGGTTTGCTGGTGGCAAGGAAAAGAGTCCATGCCTCCTATCGTACAAACCTGCTTTCGTTCTTTATGCAAGCAGGCAGGTAATCATCCAGTCCACCTCATTACACAAAAAAACATCTCAGAATATGTTACCATACCAGAGCACATCCTGCAAAAAGTACAGAAAGGGAATATCTCATTTACCCACTTTTCCGATATCCTGCGCATGTGTCTTCTTCACGAACATGGTGGTTTATGGATAGATGCCACCGTCTATGTAAGCCAACCCATTCCGGAAGAAATCTTCCAGAAACAGTTGTTTACTGTAGCCAGCCACATTACCACAGACAACATCTCAGAAGGAAGATGGGCCGGCTTCATATTAGGAAGCTTTCCCAAAGGGATTCTATGCAGTTTTACCAGGGAAGTATTTTTCCAGTACTGGGAAAAAGAAAACAGGCTGCTTGATTATTTTCTGATTGACTACGTAATTGCAACCGCTTATTATAATCTTCCTTCCGTCACACAGGCATTAAATGCTATGCCAACCAGCCATACACGATTATTTGACATGGAAGGAATGATGAACCAACCTTATAATGAACAAGAATTCTTCCAGTTATGCCAACAGCAACTATTTCATAAACTCAGCTACAAACAGATGCATACGCATTCAACAGAAGGCCAACCGACCTTGTATGACAAACTGACCCATCACCCACTTTAACTGATTCCTCCTAAACTTTTTAAAATATGAGCTCATTCACCACATCTCTTCTTATAAACTGCGTCGTTGTAACCTACAACCGACTTAACCTGCTCAAAGAAAATATACAAGCACTTAAAGCACAAACCCTTCAACTTCATAAAATTTTCATTATAGACAATTGCTCCACCGATGGAACCCGGGAGTTTCTAGACAGCTTTTCCCCTGATCCGCATATGGAAATTATCCACCTTCCAGAGAATAAAGGAGGAGCTTGGGGATTCTATGAAGGTATCAAACAAGCTGTACTTGCAGGATGCGACTATGTATGGATTATGGATGACGATACCATTCCGACAAACAATGCGCTGGAAGAACTGGCGAAAGGACTTTCACTTTCAGCACATATCGGATTTGTATGCAGTAAGGTAATCTGGACAGATGGCAGCCTGCATAAAATGAATGGGCCCAATCTTATTTCAGATTCTATTACCACAAAATACGAGCAAAAAAACAACCCACAGACTGCGGGCCTAGCATGTGAATCCTGTAGTTTCGTATCTGTCCTGTTCAGCGCCAAAGCAGTACGCGAAGTTGGACTACCCATCAAAGAATTTTTTATCTGGGCTGACGACCTAGAATATACAAGCAGAATACACCAACATCATTATGACGGATTCTACATTGAGAAAAGTGTAGTAGTACATAAAACAGCCGTAAATTATGGCCCCAAAATCCAAACGGCTCCAGTAGATACTGCATGGAAATTCTATTACCATGCCAGAAACATGTCGTACATAAACCGTTCCCGGA
>ULLG01012974.1_pt1 | contig 13839 bp, 19 predicted proteins | sample 1951341 | NCBI WGS metagenome assembly ULLG01 (sample SAMEA4835519, study PRJEB28245) | human gut metagenome | biome: gut microbiome; material: fecal sample | place: Denmark | collected 2008 | reverse complement strand
TATCTTCCACGAAAAGTGAAAAAATGAGATTTTTGAATTTGAAAAATGAGAAAAATTAAGGAGGTAATGGCATGTCCGACAAAGTTTATGGATTTTGTGGCAGAAATAAATGCAAAAGGGAAGTTATGCCGACGGAAAATATTGGGATTGCAACAGGAACAATGAGTGTTAATGGTGGCGCATATGAACTTGTGAAACTCGATTATCCTGATGGTTTTACATTTGGCACTTGTTTACCACTTTCAACGATTGTAATTCAGCCGAGAGTAACATATCCAAGTACTGGCGGCGGTAGTCTTAGAATTTATGCTGAGTTAGAAAAAAATGGTATTTGGTGCCATGCCGATAATCCATGGGGTAAGTTAACAGACGGAGAGTATCAATTTTTAGTTATTCTTATGAAGTGTAATTATACGGTGGGGTAAATAGTTATGAAAAATGTAATTCATATTGATGCAACAAATGATTGTCAATGCGATGCAATAAGTGCTATAAATGATGGTACTAACTCACTACATTTAACAGTATCAAGTGATCTCACGAAGCATCCTAAATTAGAAATCGGTAGCAATGTGATAACTATTGAAGATAATCCACAAGTAATAGAATTATCCAATACATTATTTACTGGTAGCGGAACATTTCAATTTCGAATAGTGGATGATGAACATACTGGTTCATATTTCACAGTAAAACAAGTTAATAATTTAGAAGGTAATTTGTCGATTAAACAAGTTGACAATTTTAATTATCAATTGATATTAACAGTTGAAAGTAAAGCGAATACTGCTAAAACAGGGCAACGTGAATTATTATGGTCCGGTACACTTGCAAAAGGAAAATCTGTTACTTTACAGAATGCAAACTGGAAAAAATATAATTTATTTATGGCAAGGACATCGGACGGTGCAACAGTAATGGTTGGAACGAGATATGACTCAGGGGGCAATGCTTCAATACGATTCATCGGCGGATATGATGATGGTACTAATTCTTGGATATTTAAAGGGGGCACAAGAATAAATTTGACGACTAATGTTCTTACAAATATATCAATATCGATGCATAAATATCTAACCAGTAGCAGCGGTACTGGCGCCGCTAAAAATGTCGATTTAGTACAACTTTGGGGGATTATTTAACAGGTGATTAACTTATGGATAGAAAAAAAGAATTGTTAAAAACAATTGAATATGACCCGGCGCTAATGCCTCTTATTGACGAAGTGGTATTTTTGGAGGGACGATTGGAAGAGTTGAAGAAATTACCTTTCATTAAAGTTCATCCAAAAGATCCTACCAAGCAAAAAGCCACTATTGCACAAAAGCAATATAAAGAACTTTTGCAACAGTATGTCAATATCATTCGCGTATTGATTAGAGCAACAGGAACTGATGAAAGTGACGAAGAATCGCCATTGAGAAAATGGGTGAAACAACATGTTAGTAATGAAAACACATAGGAAAGGAGTGTAAACACATGTTAACTAATGGACCATATGGACCAATTAATACAGCTATATTATTGGACACGTATATGAAAGCATATGATAATGCGTGCGGTATGATTGTCAATATGCAACAGATTATTGAGCAAATTAGAGATGGCAAAGGCGACGCTTTGAAGATTGATGACAATGTCTTGAAATTATTGTCAGGTGAAAAAGAGTTATCAGAGGTAACGTTACCTGAAAGTAAAATCCCAAAGGAGGAATTACAGAAAAAAATCACTAAAGTTGATGCTCCACAATTTATTCGAGATACTGATGGAAATTTTCACTGGAACACGGGTAAATATGATTACATATCGTATTTTAAAATACAATATGTAAATAGTACTGAATTTGATAATTTCTGTATTTCACATAATGAGCCCATTGTTGTAAAGACCAGGGATGATAGAACTACGTTAATCGAGTTACCTAAAGATTATGAAATTCTTGAAGGTGAAATACGTAATAATAATATTACACATATTAACTATGCAGCGGGATACATCACAATGGTAACCCCTGACGGCACAAGTGAGACACGAAAAGTATATCGTGTATGGCCAGATGTACCAACGGATTATGTTAGACAAACGTTGTATGATATCGAGATGCATAAATTAATTTATAAAGGTAACGTTTATTATGCGCAAAATAACAATCCAAGTATATATCAAGGATTTGCGTTTATACTAACTGAAAATGGACTATGGCAGATTGTTTCGGAAAATGTTTATAGTTCTAGCGAGTCTAGATTATCCTATGATGCATTAACGGGTGTTTTAGAAAGTTATATGTCTGATGGAACTACACCACATACATTCGATGTGTATCAGCACAATGTTAATACTGGTAAAATTATTGCGAGAAACTATAATGCAACGTCAGTAAATATAGGTAAAAACCTTTTAAAAATATCTACAAATATGGTAATTTATAGTGCAAAAGTAAAAATACTTGTAGATTCGTATATAGTTAATGATTTTAATGATTATGTGTGTAACATAGGTATTGATGCTGTACCGACGGAGGGTAGTACTAATTTAATATCATCGGGCGCAGTGTATAAATATATTAACGATTTACTGGCAGCAAAAGAGTGATTAAATGTTAATTCAGAGTAAAACAATATGGACGCCTGACAATTCCTACTTATTGGAATACAGGGCGAAAGCTGAGACGGGTGAAATTATCATAGGCCAAGAATTATGGACAGAGCTTGATAATTTAGCCGAGGATTTTCATAATGATCGGTATTTTTATAATACGGATGATGCAGCACTCCGCATGGATTTCATGGAGAATTGCATAAGGCTTACAAAATCACCTTTCTATAATAAACCAATGGTATTAATGCTGTGGCAAAAAGCATGGATTGAGGCCTTTTATTCTTTCAAAATGACGGATACGACATTTGATAGATTTAAGAAAACAATCCTTTTGATTGCCCGTAAGAATACAAAAAGCGAAACATCATCCGCTCTTGCAAATAGTGAATTTATTGTTGGGAATGAAGGTGCTGATATTTGCTGCTCGTCAAATGACGATGCTCAATGTAGGTTGGTTTACGATGCGGTAGATATGATGCGACGGCTCTATGATCCCAATGATAGAGATACAAAACGAAATCAATCCTTCATTTTGAATAAGATCACAAATACAAAAGTATTTAAGATGTCTGACCGAACAAAGAATAAAGAAGGTCGAAATATTGATTTTGCCATCGTTGATGAAACGCATGAAATGAAAGAAAACATCATTGGTAAATCAATTGAGCAGTCGCAATCATTGAAGGATAACCCTAAATTCATCAATATTACTACTGAGGGATTTGTTGTTGATGGTTATCTCGATGATGAGTTGAAGAAAGCAAGAAAAGTAATCAACAAAGAAGATGATGGACTTGCTGGTGAGAGATTACTGCCATGGTTATATACACAAGATTCAGAGCATGAGGTTTGGACAGGTAATCGTAAAAATAGATTATGGGAAAAATCAAATCCTACTCTTGGAATGGTGAAAAAATGGGAGTATCTCGAAGAACAAGTTGACATTGCAAAGAATTCGAAAGCTGACAGAATTTTCGTTTTATCAAAGGATTTCAATATTAAGCAGAATGGCGCTGAAAGCTGGTTGAATTTAGAGGATTATGATTATGAAGCTGTTTATGATTTGGAAGAATTTAGAGGATGTATCTGTATGGGAGCGGTTGACTTATCCGAGACAACCGACCTAACGGCTGCAAAAATTCTTCTGATGAAAAAAGATGACCCGACAAAATATATCTATCAGCATTATTTCATTCCTGAAAGCAAACTGGAAGATTCAGACGATTGGAATGCTGGAGCAAGATATAAAGATTGGGCAAAAGATGGTCTTCTTACGATCACAGAAGGAAATGATATTGACCTCGCCGTTGTTGCTGATTGGTTTTATAAGCTTTATACAGAATATAATATCAAGCTTTGGAAATGCGGGTATGACCAACGATTTGCAAAGGATTGGATCACACGAATGGACTTTTATGGATGGCAAAGAACAGGCGATGATGATTCTGATCTCATTATGATTTTGCAGAACGCCCAAACCTTATCCAATGCGATCAAGCTTTGTGAAGCTGATTTAAAACATCAATTGGTGAATTACAATATGAACAAGATTGATCAATGGTGTTTTAAAAATGCAGGAATTAAGGTTGACGATAAAGGTTTATGCCTTTTGATAAAACAAGAAACCCCAAAACGAATTGATGGGGCTGTTTGCCTGGTTATCTTATATGAGATGTACAGGCGATATCGTACAGAATTTAAACAGATGATAGGGGGTTGATATTATGGAGACGTATGCTACTTCTATAATTGATGAGTCTATGCAAATGGATGATGATGGTACTTATTATGGGACGATATTAGCAAGTCGGCATGGGCTTGGTGATAATGCATTCGTTGTTCGTGCTGTTCGTCGGAATAGTTCAACTGGAATACAAGAAAATGTATTATGCTCTTACAAAACATTATCCAATGGCGATATTCGAGTATATGTAGATGAACCAGTATCCCTCAGAGTAACTCTCGGCAGGGGAGATTCAGTAACTGCATCTATTGCGGGAGAAGGTGAAGAACATGCAGACACTTAAATTAGGGCAATCAATTAAAAATATATTGAAAGCCATCAATGCTAATTTCACGGAACTCAATAATCGAAAAACATATAAAGTACTTTATAACAGTTCGGTTGATATTCCGGCAAAGCATGACGGAACATCAAAAACCATCACACTGACGGACAATCCGGCAAATTATGATGGGATTATCCTACAGTTAGATGATTGCTCTGCTTATGAGTATTTTGGACCATTGACAGCCGGTAAGGTTTTAAAGCCTGTACATAATCAGTTTGATATGAGCGCTGAAATGGCCGGCTGGAATATGTTTGGATATAATTGTGAAATCCTGAGCAACAAAAGATTGAAATTGAGCGGATTTATTTTTTCTGGAAGTCCTTATGATAAGGATCCTGCACTTGATATCTATCTTCTCAGGTACAATGACAGGTATTCCGTCAAACAGCTCAAAAAAGTTATTGGTATCAAATTTAATTAATCATATTTAAGGAGGTGCGTGTTATGGCACGACAGACAATCAAATTGGGAGAAGTTGTAAAATCAGCATGGCAGAAGGTTAATTCTAACTTTGAAGAACTCTATCAATCAATCACAAATAAGGTTGATAAGGTAGCAGGAAAAGAACTGTCCTCAAACGATTACACGGATACAGAAAAAACTAAGCTGTCCGGTATCGCTACTGGTGCTCAGGCAAACGTGATCGAAACTGTGAAGGTGGATGGTACAGCTCTTACACCATCCAGTAAAGCAGTCAATATTGACCTGTCCGGCAAAGTAGATAAAGTTTCAGGCAAGGGGCTTTCTACAAATGATTTCACAGATGCATACAAAAACAAAATTGATGGTGCTGCATCAGTAGTCAAAAAGACATTCTCAGCATCTAGCTGGGGAACAGTTGGAAGTGATGGATATTACAGTCAGAGCATTGCAGCAGCCGGTAAATATCCAGTCAAAGTAATGCGAAATGATAACGGTGTATACACCGAAGCACTCGTACAGACAGCCGTTAGCGGTAACAATGTGATTATTACTGCGGAAGAAACATTCGAAGGTTATTTGATCGTAATTTAAGGAGGTTTGACAGGTGGGATGGCTTGACAAATTAAAACGAAAACCGCCAAAGTCACAAATACTGGCACAGACTTTGAATGGGTATAGTCCAATCTTTTCACAGTTTGGAACTAATATCTATGCATCCGACGTCGTGCAACAGGCGGTAAAATGTATCGTGGATGAGATGAAAAAGCTGAATCCCACCCACGTACGGTATAACGGGAATGATCCAGTTCCGGTCAATGGAAATATTCAAAGTATACTAAATAATCCGAATCCACTCATGACAACGAGTGAATTCTTAGAAAAAGTTATGTGGTTATTACTTTTGAATTATAATGCTTTCATCTTACCGACTTATTATGTTTGGACAGATAAGGACGGCATAGAACGTCGGCAATATGATGGATTATACCCCTTAAAACCAACTCAGGTTGATTTTATCGAAGATGGAGGCGATCGGTTATATGTCAAAATGCGGTTTGAAAACAACTTTGAAACCACCATTGCTTATGATAACATCATCCATTTGAAATATAACTATTCCGTAAATGAATATATGGGCGGTGATGTATCAGGTCAGCCAGATCATACCGCGCTACTACAGACATTAGATATTAATCAAACATTGCTCGAAGGTGCAGGAAAAGCAATGAAAGCCAGTTATGCCGTAAATGGCGTAGTGAAATATAATACAATGCTTGACGATGGTAAAACGGAGGCAGCCCTCAAAGAATTAGAGCAAAAGTTGAAAAATTCAGATAGCGGATTTTTACCGCTTGACTTAAAATCTGAGTTTACTCCACTTGAGCGTAAGGTGTCGCTTGTTGATGAACCTACGTTGAAATTTATTGATGAGAAAATCCTGAGGAATTGGGGCGTTCCTCTTGCTATATTGACGGGGGATTATACGAAAGCCCAGTATGAAGCATTTTATCAAAAGACGCTGGAGCCGCTCATTATATCCATTTCACAGGCATTTACGAAAAAGCTTTTCACAGATAGGGAAAGATCATTTGGCAATGTGATTAAGTTATATCCGAAAGATTTGATCTTTATGACAGTAGATCAGACATTGCAGATGGTAAATATGCTCGCAAATACAGGTTCTATTTATGAAAATGAAAAACGTGTAGCGTTTGGTTTACGTCCGTTACCAGAGCTTGAAGGTAAGCGATATATGTCACTTAACTGGGTTGATGTAGATATTGCAAATCAATATCAAGTCAATAAAGCAAAGGGTAATAATGTAAAAAATAATACCCCTACGGGTAATGACAACGATGATGACGATGGAGGTGTAGAAAATGGCGACAAAACCGGAACAGAAGAATAAATCGCTTGAACAGCGTTCTTACAGTTTTGAGGTTCGGGCAGAAGAAACAGAAGCCGGGAACATTATTACTGGTCGACCAATCGTATATAACAGCCGAACAGATTTAGGTTGGTTTGATGAAATCATTGAACCTGGCGCATTAAATAATACCGATTTGACGGATGTACGATTCCTTGTGAATCATGACACAAGTAAAATTCCGCTTGCGAGATCAAGACGGAATAACGGTAACAGCACGATGCAGTTAACAACAGACAATGATGGTTTGGGAATTCGTGTCACTCTTGATACTGAAAATAATTCAGAAGCACGGGCATTATATAGTGCAGTGCAGAGAGGAGATATCTCCGGCATGTCATTCATGTTTGGTATTCGTGATGAAGAATGGGAAAATCTCGACAGCGATCACCCTATCAGACATATCAAAGATATTAGCACCGTCGTAGAGGTGAGTGCCGTGACTTTTCCGGCATACGAATCTACTGAAATAAATGCACGAAGCAAGGAAGCATTGGAGAATGCTCGGTCAGCGGTGGACACTGCTAGACAGCAACGTGAGCAATCAGTGGACACTGATTTGGAACTGTTAAAAGAAAAAACAAAAATCTTAGGAGGATTTTAAAATGGGTAGAAAAAAAGTCTTAGAAAAACGTCTTGCAAGATTACAGGCAAAGAAAACCAAGCTTACAGAAAGAGCAATGGCATCACAGGACGCAAACGAAGTTCGTTCAATTAATGAACAGCTGACAGATATCAATGATGAAATCGCAGAAACACAGGAAGAAATCGACGCAATCAATGAAGAAGGGGAAGGCGGTGATCCTACATCTAATACAGGTGAAGGAGGTGAAGGTGCTCAGCAGAGAAGTAATCCACCTGCGGGTGCTCAGCATGTAAATAACGGAATTCCGCTTGCAACATTTGGTCAGCAGACCGGCATGAGCCAGCACAGAAGCAATGAAGATCCGTATAGCACCATGGAATATCGTCAGGCATTCAAAGATTACGTGCAGAGAGGTACACCAATTCCGGAAAATCTTAATCCACATATGTCACAGCGTGCTGGCGGTGATGCAGGTCCGACAGTTGCAGCAGATTTAGGAATGATTATTCCAACCACTATCATGAATGAATTCATTAAGAAGGTATCTAAAGTTTACGGCCAGCTGTACAGCAAAGTTCGTAAGCTGAATATTCAGGGTGGTGTAAAATTCCCTATCTCTGATCTGAAAGCCAATTTCAAGTGGATCACAGAAACAACAGTTTCTGCTCGTCAGAAAGCCGGTGACATCAAGGAGTATATCGAATTCTCTTACAATATTGGTGAAATTCGTGTATCTCAGACACTCCTTTCTCAGGTGGTTGCATTACAGATGTTTGAAGATGAGATCGTAAGAATCATGCTTGAAGCATATGTAGAAGCAATGGACAAAGGTATCATTGCTGGTTCAGGTACAGGTCAGATGCTCGGTATCTTAAATGATACTCGTGTAACAAGCAATGCAGGTCACACTATCGAGTTCACAGCTGCTGAGTTCTCTGATTGGGAGAAATGGAGAAAGAAACTCTTCTCTATTATTCCACTTTCTAAACGTGGTCAGGGCGAATTCATCTTTACTGCCGGAACAGTTGAAGCTAATCTTCTGACAATGAAAGATGCCAACAACCGTCCAATCTTCAAAGAAGCTACTGAGCTGAACGTTGGAGAATCTGCTACGGCTGGTCGTTTCTATGGTCGTGAGGTAACTATGGTTGAACCTGATGTTGTTGCTGATTTTGAAACAGCTGCTTCAGGCGATGTAGTAGGTCTCTACTGGATTCCTACAGATTACGCGATCAACACCAACCTTGTATTCGGTATGAAACGTTATTTCGATGAAGAGAAAAACGAATGGGTAAACAAAGGTCTTACAATCGTCGATGGTAAGATGCTTGATGTCGCTGGATGCTACATCATTAAGAAAAAATAATGAGGTGAGATCATGATTGATACTACAGTAAAAGCATTAAAAAATTTATGTGCTACTCTCAAAGGGGGTAGCACTACAGCGGATGATATTCCAGGCGAAACAATTGTTGATGTGATCAATCAGATCACAATTGCTAAAGGTGGAAATATTCCTAGCGGTGAGCTTAAAAAGTTGACACTGACTTCTGCAGCTGGAACAGCGAAAGGCACAACGAAGATCACGGTCACTGGTAATGGTTCAGGCCAGTTATATTATAAAACTGGCGGCAGTATTAAATTGCCAGCATATGAGGAAGACATATCAGAATGGACAACATGGGACGGTACAAGCGACATCACGGCAACAGATGGCGAAAGCATTTGTGTGGCTGAAGCGAATGCATCCAATCTTGCTATCGCTGCCGGTTCTTGCACTATCAACGCGAACGTTTAAGGAGGTGCTGACGGGTGACAGACGCAGAATTATTAGAGGAAGTAAAGAAAAGAATCGGTGTGACTGGTACTTATCAAGATGGTACGATTACAGGACACATTCAGGATGTGAAAGATTTCATGATAGATGCAGGTGTCAATGAAACACTGATGACATCTAAAAAAATAATTGGCGCTGTCACTCGTGGCGTGTCCGACTTATGGAATTATGGTTCCGGCGATGGTGAGTTCTCTACTTATTTCTATCAACGTGTAACGCAATTATGCTACGGAGGTGGAGAAAATGAAGGATTATAAACCATCAACGCCATTCACCACGCCAATTAAATTATTGGCACCAAGTTATGAAACAATCAAAGGTGTTTCCAAAAAGATCTACCCGAAAGATGGAGAACTCCTTTGGTGTAGTTTTAAAACTTATGGCGGCACTGAAAGAAATGTCAATGATATTTATTCTATTGAAGATACTGCAAGCGTAGAAACTTTTTATCGCCCAGATATTAAAAGTGATTGCCGAATAATGCTTGCAGAAACTGGTGCAACATATGAGATCATCAACGAGCCTGAAGATATTAACCTGCGTCACAAGTATTGCAAATTTAAGGTTAAAAGAATAAAGGGCGGTGCGTAATGTGGGTAGGAATGTATTAAAGCTGGATGTAAAAGGTTTTGATGAATATGCAGAAAAACTAGATAGTTTAGGAGCAGATTTGAAAACCATATTCACCGATGCATTGGAGCAAGCCGGCGAAACAATTACGGAAGATACCATTGATGCAATGGCAGATGCAAATTTGCCAAGGGGTGGTGAATATTCGACTGGCGAAACAAAAGCATCTATCATTAAGAATCCCCATGTAGAATGGGCTGGAACGATTGGCTCTATTGGAGTAGGTTTTGATTTTGGAAAACCTGGTGCTGGTGGTTATTTGATTACTGGAACACCTAGGATGAGACCAGATAAACCATTGAATCAAATTTATAAAAGCAAAAAATACATGAGTGATATCCGCAAAGATATGGTTGATATTTTCAACGATGAAATTAAGCGTAGAATGGGAGGTTAAGATGGAAGATAGTTTAATTGAGATTTTAGGATCATTAGGTTATCGAGTATTGAGACAAGGTAGCTTATCACCGGATGAAGATTACCCTGATAATTTTTTCACATTCTGGAACAATGATAGCCCTGATCACTCCCACTACAACAATAATGAATATGGTACTGACTGGGATTTCGATGTAAATTTCTACAGCAATGACCCAGCGAAAACCTATTCTGAATTGGCGAAAGCTAGAAAGAAATTAAAAGAAGCACATTGGATTGTACCCGGCAAAGGTTACGATGTGGCGAGCGATGAAGTCACACATACTGGTAGGGGTATAAGAGTATTTTATTTAGAAGTTTAGGAGGTAAAATCTATGAAAATCGTAGAATACAGAGGTATTGAAGGATTGGTATATGCTCCAATTACAGAAGATTCCACAGAGAATTTTGCAACTGGTGACGTGAAGGAGCTCGCCGGTGTTGCAGAGCTTACAAAAAGTACAGAAAGTTCTTCTGAGGCTCATTACTATGACAATATGCCGGCAGTCGTTATCGAATCAACTGGATCAGATGAAGTGACTGCTTCAGTATCAGCTATTCCGCTCGATGTTTTAGCTGATATTACAGGTCAGACATATGACGAAGCGACAAACATGTTCATCGAAGGTCCTCGCGAAAATAAATACTTCGCATTAGGATATAAAACCAAAAAGACAGATGGTACAGAAATCTATGTATGGAGATTAAAAGGTACTTTCTCTATTCCTGAATCAACTCATAATACAGAAGATGATGGAACAGATGCAAATGGCCAGGAGATCACCTACACTGGTATTTCTACAACCCACAAATTTACAAAAACCGGTAAAGGTGCAAAGGCAATCAACGTGGAAGCAGACGGAAAAGCGAATGTTACTGATTTCTTCACATCAGTTCAGACACCGGATAGCGTAAAAGCAAAAGCGTAATTCGAAAGGAGGACATAATTCATGGAAAAAGAAAAATTAGCATTGCAGGTAAAAGATAAAAAGGGTGAGGTCATTAAAGTTGTAGAAGCAAATACTTTCGATATTTACTTTGGTACAATCGATAATCTTATGCAGTTACTGGACATTAATGAAGATACATCGTCATTCGATTTACTGAAAAAGATCAGTACAGCATGGGGCGAAGTCACATCATTACTGGGAGAGATTTTCCCAGATATGACGGATGAAGATTGGAAGTTCGTAAGAATCAATGATCTTGTGCCGATCGTACTGCAAGTTGTAAAGTATACTTTCCTTGAAATTATGACAATTCCTTCTGATTCAAAAAACTAGATGGGGGAGCTGAAAATGCTCCCCTTTCTGAATATCTATTTCAAATGTCATATGGATTATGTAAGGAATTCCCTGCACTTAGTCCATTTGATATTGGCGAAAAAACTTTTCACAATGTGATTGTATTATTTTCACGTGTGAGAATATTGCAGATGAAGGAAAACAAGGGAGAACATAGGCAACGTGTACAACAGGACGTTATTCGTAGACCTGCCGGAGACAATTGGTTTTAAAGGTGGTGAGATAAATGGCCAATGATGAATCAACCACCAAGTTTAAGGTGGATATATCACAATTAAAGAAAGAATTTCAGGAAGCTCAGCGATACATAAAGCTGGTCACATCTGAATTTAAAGCGTCGACAGCTGGTATGGATAACTGGGCCAGCAATGCAGATGGATTAGGCGCTAAAATAAAGCAATTGAATAGTATTCTTACTGCCGAAGAATCGAAACTAAAATCATTGCAAAATCAATATGCATTAGTGGCAAAAGAACAGGGCGAAAATTCCAAAGGTGCTCAAGAATTGATGATTAAGATCAACAATCAAAAAGCAGCGGTAGAAAAAGTCCGTTCTTCTATTGGTTATTATTCTGATAAGTTGAATGAATTGGGCAGTGAATCTAAAGAAGCAGAATCCGCCGTAGATAAATTGAGGAATACTATCAGTCAGCAAGAATCTGACCTTGAATCTTTAAAAGCTAAATATTCAAGTTTGATTCTTGAACAAGGAAAAGGTTCAAGAGCTGCAAGAGAAACAGCAAAAGAAATTAAAAATTTATCTGGCGATTTGCAACAAAACAAAGCTACATTAGCCAGTACAGAAGATGCTGCTAATAAATTTGATAGGAGCTTAGATAACGTAGACGAGAGCGTAGAAAAAGTCAGCGGTGGTTTTACTGTGATGAAAGGAGCTCTAGCAAATTTACTGGCTGATGGAATTAAAGCTGCTACTGGAGTATTGGAAGATTTCGTACTTGAAAGTAGTAGTGCATATAGCGGATTCCAAGCTCAAACCGGTGCAAGCACTGAGGAAATGAAAAAATTCAAGTCAGAGATGAATGATCTCTACAAAAATAATTTTGGAGAATCATTACAAGATATCGGTGACAAAATGGCATATGTCAAACAAGTTACCGGTGAAGTTGATCCTTCTAAAATTAGAGAATTGACGGAAAATGCAATTACATTGGAAGACACATTCGGATCAGATTTCAATGAGACAATTCGAGGTGTTAATAATTTGATGCAGCATTTCGGTATTGATGCAGAAGAAGCATTCGACTTATTTGCCAAAGGTTCTCAAGAGGGATTGGATTACACGGATGAACTTGGTGATAACATTGCTGAATATGGCGGTAACTTTGAACAAGCTGGCTATTCTGCCGAAGAATATTTCCAATTGCTTGCCAATGGTACTAAAAATGGTGCTTACAACCTTGATAAAGTCAATGATTCAATCAATGAAGTTAAAAACCGTTTAGGTGATGGAACAATCGAAAAAGCATTAGGTTCATTTAGCAAAGATACTCAGAAGGCATTTAAGAATTGGAAAGACGGCAAAGGTACCATGAAAGATGTCATTGAGTCAATCGTCAAAGATATCAATAACTGTACGAATGAACAGGATGCTTTAAACATGGCTGCCACTGCATTCGGTATCATGGGCGAGGATGCAAACTTGAAAGTTGTAAAATCCCTCACCTCTACGGGCGACGCTTTTAAAGATGTAAAAGGCACCATGGAAGACGTTAAGAAAGTCAAATACGATGATGTGAAAAGTCAGTTTGCACAACTTGGTAGAACACTCCAGCTTGATGTGATCGCTCCTTTAGCGGAAGATGCTTTACCTGCTGCAAAAGAATTTACCACATGGACCATTCAGCATTTGAATGATATTATACCGATTGCAGCTACTGTAGGCACTGCGATAGCTGCAATTTTTGCGGTTAACAAAACGGCGCAATTCTTAACATCAATTAAGACGTTGATGACCGCAATGAAAGCATTAAAAATCGAAGTTACTGCGGCAGCAGCCTCATCAAAAATATTGAGTGCTGCATTGA
>ULLG01011782.1_pt1 | contig 14075 bp, 15 predicted proteins | sample 1951341 | NCBI WGS metagenome assembly ULLG01 (sample SAMEA4835519, study PRJEB28245) | human gut metagenome | biome: gut microbiome; material: fecal sample | place: Denmark | collected 2008 | reverse complement strand
TGTAGGTTCTACAGCCTCTTCAGTAGATGGAAAGGCTATGTTGTCATTCGTAATGCAACAGCGTTACGCTAACAACGAAGAACTTGCAAAGCGTTATCCTGAAGTATACGCTGACATCAACCGTACTATTGATGTCGTAAACTTGTTAGCCCTTGTTGACATACGTCAGGACTTATTCAACCGTGGTGAACGTGGTGAATTGCAACTTATGATTGATGCAAATCAACTCATGCCGTTGCAAGGTATGGCTGAAATGTTAGGCATTAAGCTCGCTCCAGCTAAAGCATTACCGGGAGGAGATGGTAACCAGTTGTCTATTGACTTTAACAAGTCAGAAGTTCCTACAGAACTTGCAGAAGATGCTGGTAAGACTATCAAAGCACCGGAGCTTGATCCGAATAAGATCACTACAGATGAGGAAATTGATGCAGCGTTGACTTACCTCATCAGCAAAGAAAGAAACGTTGCAACGAACATTGTTAACACCGTAGAATGGTATCGTACACTGCGCGGCCTGAAAGAAACTAATGCCGACAAGAAGTTAGCATTAGACGAGATGACAGTAGGTGATTGGATGAATGAAATTTTCAGCCGTATCAACCCTGTTAGCTTGCTGAAAGGTCTTGGAAGCTCAGTATACGTATATACTTCACAGACTGGTTCTCCGTGTATGGCACACTCTGTACTGCACAATCACTTGACTAAGGCAGGTTGGAGTGAAGAACAAGTTGCAGAAACGGTTCGCGCTCTTATCAATGAGAACTTCCGCTTGAAGCAGAAGGACAACAAAGACCTCAAACCTGAGTCTGATAAAGCTATTACAGCTCTTATCTCTAACTTAGGTGAAGAGTATATTGATAAGTTGTTTGCAGATTGGTCGCTCGATTTGACCGGTGTAGAAGAATCTAAGAAGAACCAACTCGAGAATGATCGTAAGATTGCTCGAATGGTCATAGGTTCTATCAAGACTAACTTCTTCGGAAAGGATGAAAGTCCTAAACCTGATGAATTACGTCTGAAAGTCGGCCAGATTATCAATCTGTATCGTGATCCGGCTTCTCGTTTGGCAGCATATTGCCAGTCATCCATCACAGCTCCTACAGAAAAGGAGTATCCTGAAAAAGGTGGAGACAAACCGGCAGACGAAAAAAAAACTAAGCGCTTGGCGTAGGTTTTTAAAGTTTGTAGGTTTCGTAGAAGAATAACCATTCTCTAAAACATCATAATCAATATGAATTTTAGAATAATTACGGCTGTCGGCATGTTCATCGCCAGTTGCATAATTGGCTTTGGACTGCGACAGACAGTCACAGTAGTACAGGCAGCCCCTGTAATTCCTTCACCTATAGAGATGCCAAAATTCCCTATAGCAAGTAGTGAAGTGAAAAAGTCTGTCGAGAAGATAGATGTCGAAGTAGACCTATCTACATTAGAAGTATCCGTGAAAGGAACAACAGACGCAATTGTGAATGTAAAGACTACAGGCGAACCTAAACCTGTAGTTAAGTGGAGAACAAAAGTAGTAGAGAAACTGACTTCAACAGGATATCCGAAAGTACGTAGTGTTAGTAAGGTATCTGATGACGAATCACCAGTAACTCCATTATCTAAAGTAGACTCCTATGGTAAGTAATCTAGTTATACTAAAACAAATGATACGTTTATCACGTATCATTAAGGACATGAAAGAAGCTCGGTGCAAACTGAGCTCCATCATGGCCCAATCCGCTTACTTTATAGTAGATGGAGACCAGTCTGATATCATTAGAAATCAGACTAAAGACAGTATAGCTAATTGCTTATACACTGAAAAGTACCTACGCTTGTCTGTAGGTAATGCTTGTAAATGTTTGGATGGATTTAACGCAAGTATCATGGAACCAATTGACTATATCAGTAGTAGTGATATACGAAATAAGTTCGCAGATATTTGTAAAGGTAAAAAGGTTGTTGCAACAATCAACCTGACTACAGGTGAAATTACCGTGTTAGAACCAGAACATGAAAATATGGCCGAAGATAAACGCCCAGTGGAAAATAGTTGATGACATTAACCACTATAAAAACCTACAATTATGTCATAGTTCGAGAGGAGCAAAACTATAGCGTAAATCACTCCAGGGAAGTCATGCGGTAAAGCATATAATAATGCTGGTCGCGCCCGTTAGGGAGCTTAGAATCATTTCTCTATGGCCCGAAAAGATACAGGATCCGAGAATATGTTAGCAGCTAACACTGTGAGATTACTCAAAAGGTAGGATGATAGGCCTAAACGTCTGAAAAACGGAAGGTAAAAGGGGGACAGAGTGCATAACCCTCTATAAGTAACGATATGATGAGAACCGTACTGGCGATTACTGTTACTAAAGACTCGTAGTTTAAGAGAAGACACACTGAACTACAAAGCAAGCAAGGAGAACGAAATCTTCTATATTACTCGTATGTATTATCAAGATATGAATCAAAAAGGAGTATAAACACGATGATGAAACAGGAGCAATAGGGTTCCTGACTTATCCCTTTGGAAAGGATAAGTAAAGCCGAGAGGCAAAGGTTAGTTTCACCTTAAGAAGCAGCCAACTCATGGAAAAAAAGAGATAGCAGAAACGCGACCACCGGTCTCCAAAATCGGTCAACAAAAGCGTAACTATACGCCCAGAAAGGAAAAAATAGATTGCTAACTATAGTGTTCAGCACACATCAGCTGTGATGCAGTATGCAATTGTGGATACTGGAACTTGTGCTTATGAAGGTAGTAAATTACTGATACTAATGTAAGGGTAACCGTGTTATGGTACACACTATGTAAACTTGACTGATTATCGTGGAGCAGGAGCCAATCCTGTGCCTTATGGTAAATAGGGTCCTCGTGAAGGTGGATACGCAATGTTCCAAGGATGAAGTAGGGGTGATGTATATGAGATTGATATAGCCTTTCAAGACTGAAGTGACTCACGTGCTTAGTCGTTCGTGTGAGTATAATTGAATGAGGAATGACTAGTCCCAGATGGACTAAGCGGTTTGAGGGCGCGATAACCCTGATTCTAGATGCAGTGACCTTTAGCAAGTCATATTATGCAGCAAAAATACACCAAGGTGACGCAGAGAAAACACCTATTAAAAAACGGCAGAGCTTATAAGTTTCAAGATATGTAAACTTCGTCTTAATATAATGCAGTTCAATCCAGAATTGTTGTTATTAATAGATGTACTTAGATTAAGGAGATACAGAAGACTATGTCATTAGGTTAGGAGTATAAGATGTTATACTATATTTACTAATGTATCTACGCTGAATAAAGCCAGCTATGAGTAAATGTGCTTTAATGTTTAACCTTTAAAAAACTGGGAAGTTCAATGATAGGTCAGAAGTATAAACGTACATTGTAAGTATGGAATATGGAGTCCGAGTCACCCCGACTGCCAACCGTTATGCCGACTGTTAAGACACTCGTAAAGTATATAGCAGCAACTATATATGTGAGAGAACGCTGAATCATTAGCAACCTGTTGCTACTTCTTATACTGTCTCTATAAGGGTAGTAGTACACTTATGTGAAGTATCCATAAGCAAGACAAGGGAATGATAAAGGGTGGAAATCCCAATATTCGTGCAGTATAAACAAACAAATCCTGGAAATGGTACAAGTGGGTCATGCTATAAGCAATGAGCTTGTGATTTTAGTAACGTTAGATTAAACGACCCTCATTCGCGTAGAATGTTGTAATTCCTATATGCCTGTAGACATACCAGTTGTCGATGATAGGCCCTATATATTATACTAGTACAATACTTATGCTAGATTATATGATATATAGTACGGACGTTTTCGTATTGAAAGTTCAGCGCAACGTAAAAACGGTCTGAATGAATACGCAAGAGTTGATAGACTTTTTGTAAACAAATAATTCTATCTACAAACATACAAAGTATTTTCATATCTTTTTATCAGAAGTAACTCTCAGAGTATTTCTCATAGATTTTTCAAATTTATTTTCAAAGTAAACTGAGTAGATTATGTGATTGAATTCACGCTAATATTTCAAAGCTTTTTAAAGCGGTACTATATAAGACGAGTACATTAGTAAATAAATAATCGAAAGGTGGAGAGCATTAACAAAGTATTAACTAAAAAACTAAGAAGAGTTTCGTATTGGTGAAATCAAGCACGGACTCAGAAAGGAAACATTCTTATGGATAATAAAGCATCTGCACCAGTAGTGAGTGCATTAGTAGGTAACCAGAGCGTTGCCTCTCAGGTTTTAGCTCGTTACCGGGCAACAGCAAAAGAGTATGGTCGCTATTTTGGCGAACAAATCTATACCGTAGTAGCAACCAATCCTGACCTGAAGTGGAAGGAAGATGTGCTCAACGATAAGAATACTTTACGGAAAGAAGTCAATATCTTTGTAGTGAAGGCTATTGACATCTTAGACGTTAAGTTCATTGCTAAAGACTTGGACGGTGAGCCGAAAATTATGTTGAATCCTGACGATAACGACCCGAACCTTGTGTTCCAGTTAGTTAAGCCGGAATTTAGCAAGGCAGACCGGAAAAGTGTAGCAGAATGTATTGAACGTATCGGCAAGAAAGGCAGCCGCCCGATGTTCTTCGCAGCAGAGGAGTTGTCTATGCTGAATCAAATGCTGGCTATTCACAATCGTAGTGTCCTCAACTTCTATGAGGAATTGTCTCGTAAGTATCTTAAACTTAGTGAGACTGTACGAGACATGATGGATCAGTCAGCACGTATGGAACTGGAATACCAACGGCAGTGTGGTGTAGTTTCTGATGAATCTGAAGTTACACTCCAGGTAAACTTGGAAGAATCTGCAGAGTAAGTAAGCTATGAGCAGAATATCTAAATCTAGAGTTGATCTTCTGCAAATACTTATTAACACTGAGCCTACCATATTAGCTAAAGTTCAGAGTTGGGACGGAAGCTCTAAGATAACTCCTAATGCTACTTCTGTAAGAGAGGATGGTCAGGTCTTCTTTTACTATGGCAAGGGACCTTTATGGTGGCAACGGCTATTGAATACTTATGAATCGGTGAGTATTCTTGATGTAGCAATTCGTATTGCAGATGCAATAACTGGTTCTGGTGGAACCAGGAATGAAATAGCTTTCAATGGTATTACACAAGCATTACTTGAGGAAGCAGTAAAAAATCGTGATCTCGATTGTGTTATAGATATCTTATTTGATAACTTGAGAACAGCTTCGACTGGAGAGCTGCGCTCTAAATATATCAATAAGGAAGCTATTGAAAAATTCGCAAAAGAGAAGGGCCTAACTGGCAAAGTAGTCATTAGTGATAACACTTTTGGCTTTGCTGGTATTGAAATTAGACCAGGCGTAGTTGTACCTGTAAAACTAGGCAAGGTTAAAACTTTATAATATTTGAATTGGAATATTATTTAAAAACTATATATTTTCACGGGGTGAATTGGCCCCGTCTAAATACAGTACTGTAGCTCAATTGAATAGAGCATCAACCTTCTAAGTTGACGGTTATGGGTTTGAGCCCCATCAGTACTACACTAGTAGACGTAATTTGGTCAAGTATTAACTTAAAAAAATCAACTTGAACATGAAATCAATTACATCTAAATATATTATTACACGTCGTAAAGAACTTAGTAACGAGATTACTAAATACTGGAATATTATCAAGAATGAAAATGTTATCCCTACGGGAGCTAAGCGTAACTTTGATTTGAAGGCGCTGATTCTTGACATCCAAGCAAAAGCAGAAGAACGTATCCTGTTAAAATTGTACTTACAGTGCATCAATATGGGTTATAAGAAGTTCTCTGAGTTACCAATAACTAACAACTATCTTGATATCTTTACTTTGTCAGAGAAGCAAGAACAGTTGTTTCACTTAAGTAAGATTAAAACTCTTGATCCTAAACTTAAGCGTGCTAAAGGCAAGAAAAACTTAGATAAGACAGAAGAATTAACTTCTGCCTATATTAGTAGTTTGAAGGCTAAATTACAGCTGGAAATAAATGCCTTGAACAAGAAGATTGAAGACTTCAATAATGGTGCAGAACTCAATATTGAAGAAGCACCGTTATCATTAGCAGCATAAAAAAATGAAAAAAAGTATATTATATACGTAAAAGTTTTTTTTGAAAGTAGCAGTAAATTTGAGAATAGAGTAAATTCTATTCTCAAAGATATTGCTGATAATAATACCATAGATTCAGTAAGTTGGAATAACAAAGCTATCATGGTATATTATGAGATAGAGAAAAAGAAGCCAGCAATAAAAGGCTTTAGTAAATAACCATTAAAATTATCAAGATTATGAAAAAGAATAAGAACTTTAAGATAAAGAGACAAACTTTAAGAAATCAGAAACGATCAGTTAAAGCTAAAAAGCGTAATTATCCCAGAATCGTAGTAGGCAGCAAGTTCGTCAAGAAACATTGTCCAGTAGAAACTACAAGGGATTTCAAGATCGGTCCGTCTTTAGTAACTGTAGTTAAAGATGGGAAAACAGTAGAATGGAACTCCTGGAGTTCTAAACAGAAACAACAGCCTACTAAAGTAGCTACTGAAGCTATGAAGGAGAATAAGGCTACAGTACAGTCTAAGAAAGAACGTATCAAACAAATTCTTATGAAAGCAGGCTATGATCCAACTGTGAACTATACCCGTAAAGAGAGGAAGAAATTTACTCGTATAGTTAAAGACAACTTATTTGTCAAAGCTAAACCTACTACGCTTACTACAAAGCAGATAAAGGATAAGTTGAAAGCTAATCGAGCAGCCAAAAAAGCTGAATTAGCAAGTAGGAAGGCTAAACTTGCAGAAATGCAGGCTAAATTTGAAGAAGAAGCTCGTAAGCCTTTACCCAGTAAGGAAGGCAAACAAAAAGGCTTTACAGCGGCTGAATTAGCTGTTAAAGAGAAGCCTAACAAGCGTAAGTTCAAGTATACTGTACAGAGAAGACGTAGTGACGATGAAAAACGTGTCTATGACTTCAAAACAGACTACTTTATTGCACTTACAAGAGATGATGCCAAAAAGAAAGCAGCAATAGAAGCAAAGAAGTTTAAGAAAGATACTTCATTTGCCGGTATTACTGTACAAGACATAGAGGGTGATAATAACATCATCTACTATGACGGTAAATCATTATTAGCAGCTTAATTATTAACTAAAAATTATCAAGATTATGGGAAAGCAGAATTATACAGAGTGGAAATTAGCAGAAGCTAAAAGAATCAGACATAAAGCATGGAAAGATGAGCGTGATAAACGCTTAGCACAAAGTGTAGCTGATAAAGAAAAGAATAAGGACAAAAAGCCAGAAGACTGGTTAAGTCCGAGATTGAAAGAGCTTCGTGCAAAGAAAAAAGCACAGGCCAAAGAACAAAAAGCTAAACAATTAGCAAAACAAAAAGAAGCAAGGCTTCGTTTAGAGAAACCTAAATGTCCCTTGAAATTCTTATCATTCTATGAAGATAGAAATAAGAACAGAAAACAGCACGTTGGAGGCTGTAAAGGAAAAGATAAAAGAACAGCCGATATAGCATCTAGCCGTAGCTATTATCGTAAGGTAATTAAGCCTATGCTTAGAGCAGCTTAATTCTTCGTTTTTTTTCATGAAGTTCTTGTACCAGAACTGAAATGGTACTGTTTTCCGTGTAGCTTAAGAAGAGGTTAGAGCCGCAGCAAAATGTAAGTCTGTGTGATTGTGTCAGTTCGAGTCTGACCACGGAATCTAACTAATATTTTTGATATGATTATACGCGACAAGAAGGTCTATGTATATGATATTGAAGTATTTCAAAATATCTTTCACTGTTCTGTTAAAAATACAGAAACAGGAGAAATATATAAATTTGAAATCTCTGAAAGAAAGAATCAACTAAGAGAATTAGTAAAGTTCTTTAAACAAGTAGACTCTTACATAAAATGGGGTGATTTTTATACTACAGATTTAGAAATAAAATCTGAGGTTATCTTCTGTGGATACAATAATCTACATTATGATAACCCTATAGTAAATTATATTATAGAGTATGAAGATAAACTCATGAGTTATAATGTAGCTACAATATGTAGTTCTATATTTAACTTAAGTAGGACTATTACTACTTCTACAGAAGATAATATAGAAGCTTGGAAACATTGGAAGTATCAGATTTGGTTTGATACTTTTGATTTACTTACTATGCTTTACTCTAATAAACTTAGAGTAGGTTTGAAAGAAATTCAAGTAACTATGCAATATCCTAATGTACAAGAATTTGTATGTGATTGGAGTAAGCCTCTTCTATTAGAAGATTTTGACAATATGATTGATTATAATATCAATGATATAGAGTCAACTGCAGAGCTTTTAAATAGATGTAAGAAAGATATTGATTTACGTATAGCTATTGAAGATGAATATGGAGTACGAGTCCTTAGTAAGGATGGTGTAAACATTGGAATGAAGATCTTAACTCAAAAGTATCTTGAGAAAACAGGTTTAACCTGGTGGGATATCGAAGGATTAAGATCACCAATGGATTATATACCACTAAAGGATGTAATACTACCGTTCATTAAGTATGATAGTCCTATTCTACAAAGAGTATTAGATGATATGAAAAGTCAGATAGTATCTCCTGGTAGGAAAGGTTACGAAAACAACTTCATATTTAATGGTTTGCGCTATACTGTGGGAGTAGGAGGGATTCATTCTAAAAATGATCCTGAAATCATTATTCCTAAAGAAGACGAAATGCTAATAGATATTGATGTTGCTTCACTATATCCAAGTATGCTAATAGAATATAAGTTCTATCCTAAGCATCTTGGTCCAGAATTCTTAGAAGTATATTCTCAAATTAAAGATGAAAGAATAGAAGCTAAGCATAATGGAGATAAAGTGAAGAATGAGACATTAAAGTTAGCATTGAATGGTTTGTCAGGTAATCTACAAAATCAACATAACTTCTGTTATAGTCCTTTTGCAGTAATGCAAATTAGGATAAATGGACAGTTATTATTGCTAATGTTAGCTGAAAAGCTAACACAAATAGGATGTCGAATCGTCCAGGCAAATACTGATGGTTTATTTGTATTACTTAAGAAAAGTATATATGAACAGGCTAACAAGATTTGTCAAGAATGGGAACAACTTACAAGACTTACTCTTGAAGAAGAGCGTTTTGAAGCTATGTACCAATATGCAATTAATGACTACATTGCAGTTAAAGAAGGATATAAGGAAACTAAAAATCCTGATTTAATTAAGACAAAAGGTATGTTTATTACTAAAGTACTATTAGGTAAGGGATTATCTGCAAAGATAATACCTGAAGCTATTATAAAGTACTTTGTAGATGGTATACCAGTAGAAGACACTATAAAAGGATGTACAGATATACGTAAATTCTTAATGTCTGAGAAAACTGGTAAACAATGGCATGTTGAATACATGAACCAAGAACAACAGCGAACTAATCGTTTCTATGCATCTACTAATGGTGGATACTTATGGAAATGGAAATATTCAGATAACACTGATGCTAAATCATATCAGAATATGCTTACTGCATCTGGTGTTACTCTTTTGAATAAGTTCGATGACAAACCAATTGAAGAGAGAAAGATTAACTATAGGTATTATATTTATGAAGCCTATAAGATAATCCGAGACTTAAAACCGTTACAACTGAGCCTATGGGATTAACAAAGGCTTTACCAAAATATTTCAAAGAACTATAAGCTCATATTAAATATGAGAATATGATTTTAGAAATAGATACTTCTATCTTAGATAGAATACCCAACCTAACTATTAATCAATTAGTATTCCTAACTATCGTATTGAGTGATATCAAAACAATCAATCAAGACATTCAGAGACTTCTCAGCCTAGTTAATGAAGAAGAAATACGAGAGTTAGAGCATTTAGGTTTAATCTCTATCCAGTATGATGGAGATACCAAAGTCATAAATAAAACAAATAAATTAGTTGAACTTCTAAAAGAAGATAAGACTATGTTTGATGAATTCTATGACCAATTTCCAGTTTATGTTATGAGACCTGATGGAACTAAAGGTTTCCTCAGAGCAAATGTAAACAAATGTAGAAAAGAGTATAATCGCATAGTAGGCAAAAGCAAAGCTATGCATCAACATCTTATTAATTGTCTTAAATTTGAGATAGATAGTAAGATGATGACCGGTAAAATGGGTTATATGAAAACTATGTGGAAATGGCTCACTCAACACGAGTGGGAAACCTATGATGAACAAATGAAATTAGATAAACCTTCAACCATAGATAACTATAATTATGGAACAAAACTTATCTAAAACACTACCATTCCGTCATATATCTTCAGCTACAAATGAAGCAGTAGAATATATACGTAGAAGAAAGAATCATGAGATTATTTCACTATGTACAAGATGGAATAAGTTCAATAAATCCTGTATGGGTGGTATTGAACCTAATACGATATATACTATAGTAGGTATATCTGGTAGTGGTAATAGTGTATTTTAAACGATATACGAAACTATAGTAATTCATATACGTTTGTATTATAAAATACAAAACATTATGAAAAAAGTAAGAACTATAGCTAATTTTAATATATTTGATAAAATTGATTCAGAAGAAAAAGCTTATTGGCTTGGTTTTATATACGCAGATGGAAATATTGCTTCTATAAATACTAAAAATATACGGCATAATTTTGAATTAAATTTATCCAGTAAAGATTTAAAACATTTAGAAAAGTTTAATAATTTTATATCTTCTAATAAAGATATAAGAATAGAAAAAGCAGGAAATCTATATCAATACGAAAGATGTAGAATAACATTTGCAAATAAACATTTCTGGAATGTTTTAAATAATTATGGTTGCATACCAAAAAAATCATTAACTTTAGAATTTCCTAACGAAAATATATTTGAAAATAAAGAACTAATTAAACACTTTATTAGAGGATATATTGATGGAGATGGTTGTATAAGTTATTGTGATAAAGATCATAAACATATGACTTTACGGATATTAGGAACTGAAAAGTTCTTGAACACTTTACAAAATTATCTTCCGTTAGAAAAGAAAAATAAATTAAATAAAACTAAAAATATTTATAATTTATCTTTTCAAAAAAGTAGAGGAAAATATATATTAGATTATATATATAAAGATGCAACAATATATTTAAAACGTAAATTTGACAGATACACAGAATATTGCCGTCTATATCAGGAATGATATATGATAATTATCGAGCAAATACGGGGAAGACTGAAATGTTAATCCCGTGGTAAATAAATAGATTACGAAAGGCTATTTATCACCGTACAGCGTAGGAATTGAATAAATATAATATTCCCAAGAGTGTTCGATATCCCAACTGAAATAAGTGGATAAAAAGGTACGCGGAGCTATGTTGAATAACAAAACATAGAAGTATAGATAAAAAACTATACGATAACAACACTGAAATCTTCATTTGTAAATACGCTTGAAACTGATTTAATAGATTTAAATTCTAAACAGGATGTTATAGTACTTAATTTCTCATTTGAGATGTTAAGTTCTAGGCAGGTAGGTAGAAAAATGAGCAGTAAGCTAAGGCAAACTACTGCAGAGCTATACAGTGCTAATAATGAATTAGATGATGATTTATTAGCTAAAGTTGAACAAACTTCTCAACAAATAAAATCATATCCGATATATTATGTAGATACACCGGGTACTGTTGACGATATAGCATCTACTATAAACTATTTCTACGAGAATAAGGCTAAAGGCAAGAAATTTGTGATTATACTTGATCATACTTTACTTGTTGAAGGTCAAGCTCGTGAAACAGCCCTGCAAGTGATTTCAGATTTACAGAAACTATTTATCAGAGTAAAGAAGTTACCTGATACTACTATAATTCAGTTATCACAGATGAATCGAAACATTGAGAGTCCTGAAAGAATTAATAACCCCTCTATGCATTATCCAATGCGTAGTGATATATCTTCCGCTGATACTATATTTCATGCATCTGATTATGTTATATGTATCCACAGACCGGAACTACTCAATATACAACAGTATGGACCAAATCGTTTACTAGTGAAGAATAAAGTCTACTTGCATATACTTAAAAATAGGGATGCAGGAGAATGTGCGATATTAGAGTTTGATAACGATTTGAAATACAATAACTTAATTGAGACTATACGAGATGAGGAACCAGTGATGAAGATTTCGTTTAGTAATAACAATTAAAAAGGCTGAAAATTATGAAAACATATACATTTAAGTTACCGAAAAACAATAAAACTGCAGATATCTACAAAGAATCTTTGATGAAACGTGTTGTTAACGCTTATCCTTGGTTAACAGTAGAAAGTAATTATGACTATCCTAAATGCACTTATGGCATTGAATATGCTGGTGCTGGTGATTATATTACTCTTGGTTTGAGTAAGACTCATAACATTGGATGGTTGCCTAAGGAATGTGCAGAATGTCCGTTCAAGTGCTTTGCTGATGGTAGCATTAACTTTGACCTTGAAAAAGAATTCTTTAACGCATTGTCTGCACTTGATATTTATGCTAAGAAGAATTATCCTTTTAAGAAGGATTACGACTTTGAAGATGAATTCGGTACACCGATTAAGATTTTTGATAACTTCGTACAGATTGGTTACGATATCATCCCGATTGCAACTGGTTCATTGAACCATTTGAAACCGAAAACTAAAAAGACTATTATTGATATCACGATTAAGATTAAAAATCGTGGTTTATTCTAAATAAATATCCAAACTATCAGAAACTACCAAAGCATTCTCAGAGGATACAATATAATTAAAGCTTTATGATTGTATTACCGAAAGAGAAAGTAAAAGCCAAAGTAGAGAATCCTCGATTCTTAATTATATTTGGCAAACCAAAAGCCGGTAAAACCACTCTAGCGTCTAGATTAGATAACAATCTAATCGTAGACTTAGAAGGTGGTTCTGAGTTCCTCGAAGCTCTTGCTGTACAAGCTAGGTCTGTAAAAGACTTAGGAGATATTGCTACAGCAATTAGAGAAGAAATTAAACAGACCGGTAAGAAACCATACAAATATATTACTCTAGACAATGCCTCAAGATTAGAGGAGATATGTCTTAGCTATGCAGCACAGTTGTATAGAGCAACTCCTATGGGTAAGAATTACTCTGGAAATGACGTAAGAACCTTACCTAATGGTTCTGGTTATATGTATCTACAACAGGCTGTAAGAAAAGTTATAGATATGTTTAGAGATTTATGTGATAACTTTATACTTATTGGTCATACTCGAGATAAGTTGATTAATAAGGAAGGAGAAGAGTTATCAGAAATGTCCCTTGACTTAGTAGGTAAACTTGCTAATATTATATGTGGTGAAGCAGATGCTGTTGGCTATGTATATAGAAAGAGAAATGAAACTCATATTTCTTTTGAAGGTGGAGATAACTCCGTTAGAGAAGCAAGAGCGCCTCATTTAAGAGGTAAGAACATTGTTATTGCAGAAAGCGATGAGAACAATGATATTAAGGTATATTGGGACAAAATATATTTGCCTGAGTAACTTTTAACAGTATTTTATATCAGTTTAAAAGATTAAGTTATGATTTATAGTACAGAATTAGCAAACCAGATACAAGAGAGTAAAAATAAGTACTTAGAAGCAGGTATTCACGATAATGTGAAGTTTGTAAGTGCTAGAGTTGATAAGTCTATTAATGGTAATATCTTTATTGAATTTAAGTTCGAGAAAGATGAACAAACCATGACACATACTGAATGGGAGTCTACTAAGAAACCTATGGAATCTGAAGAAGACTTTCAGAATAGAGCAAATAGACAAGTAAAGCGTATATTGCAGATACTTAGCTGTTTCTATCCTAAAGAAGCTCTCGTCTTTGCAGGTTCATCATTTAGTGAATTTGCTAATTGGGTTGTTAATTTGCTGAATGCAGCAAATAAAGATATTTTACTTAGAGTAAAGATAGTTTATAACAATAAAGGTTATACTACATTACCTAACTATTGTAAATTTACTTT
>ULLG01021065.1_pt1 | contig 15048 bp, 9 predicted proteins | sample 1951341 | NCBI WGS metagenome assembly ULLG01 (sample SAMEA4835519, study PRJEB28245) | human gut metagenome | biome: gut microbiome; material: fecal sample | place: Denmark | collected 2008 | reverse complement strand
TACGTCATCAACTTCTCGGAAGACATCCAAACCCTTCTGGTGCGCGATTTGAAGACCGATTTCCCGGTGTTAGTGGATTTCCTGCAACGTCGTTTCGACGGCGGTACCGATGTGCGTCCGGCCTTTGCCGAAGCGCTGATGATGCTGCGTACCCACGGCTGGCATCGGGCTGATGTGGTACTGATTTCCGATTTCGAGATGCCCCCTCCCGATGATGCGCTGCTGGCCGACATCCATCGTGCCCGTTTGCGGGGAACTTCCTTCTATGCGCTGGTATTCGGTACCCATCCGGAAACGGACTACCTTCACGAGTGTGAAAAGTACTGGGAGATGTATTGAACGGGAAAATCACTTTGCCTTTATCTTCTGCTTTTGGCTGAATATGAGATTTGAAATGCGAAATTCTGCTTTCTTCTTGAAGGATGGAATTTCGCATTTTTTTGTGTATGGCCGTATATCCCCCCTCTCAGAAGGCTTGTAGAGGGGGTGCTTCCTGTATAAAAACGGGTATTTGGATGAATCTGGAGAAGAAAATGCGGGGAAATCGGTCTGAAAAGCTGAATTTGACGCCAAAATGCCGAAGGGTTTGGACGAAAACCCCGAAGCGTTTCAGGAAAAACTCTTTGACGTTTGAAGGAAAACGCAAAGGCGTTTGAGGGCAAATGTACTTGCGTTTTGGAAAAGTGGTTTTTAGGGCTTCTGGAGAGGGGGTGTGGGTGAAGACTTTTGAGGAGTTTTTTTGCGGAATGGGGGGATTGGGGTGTGAAAATGGGAGTTTCTTTTTGTGTGTGTTTGCTTGTGTTTTGTGGATGATGTGCGTGGCTTATTTCTTATTTGTGTGATAGTGGTTGTTGTTTTCTTGAATTTCGTTTCTTTTTGGATTTGTATAGATACTTTTCCTTGGGAAAAAGGGAAGCATGGGGCCTTGGAGTGACTGAATTGGAACGTTTGAATGGGGGATAGGGGAGATTGACATTTTGTTTTTTGAAGCACATTTTTGATGAAATAACAGCTCGTTTTCTACTTTTAAACTCTTAATGTTAAACTTGATTTTAATCAAAGTAATAGTTTTTCTTATTGAAATCACAAATAATTATCACTTCAAAATTAACAATTCATCCTATTTAAGCAAAATAAGGGAATATACTGGATAGTAAAAAGGTTAATAAACAATCATTTTGACTAATAACACGGTGCTTTGGTATCTTTACACATAAGGTATATAACATTAAAATACTATCTGATTTTCAATTCTTATAAAAAGCATCTATATTTGTAATAATTGAGTTATATCATCCATAACAATATGGTAAAGTATTATTATTCACAAAAGTAATCTCAATAATAATGGGAACCAATCAACATGCAGTAATACGCTATCAAGCATTAGACAGATGCTTTAGTAACTGGGGTAAAAAATATTTTATTGAAGACTTAATAGAAGCATGTAATAATGCCATTTATGAATATAATGGAAATACAGATGGAATTAAGCGCCGTCAATTATTTGAGGATATCAAATTTATGGAAAGTGAAGCCGGATATTCTATTCCATTGGATAAAATAAACGATGGTAAGCGGAAATATTATAGATACAGCGATAAAAATTTTTCCATAAACAAGAAACCTTTAAGTCAAACAGAAGCCGAGCATTTGAAAGAGACAATCTTAATGCTTAACCGTTTTAAAGGATTACCTCAATTTGAATGGATGGAAGAAGTTCTGACTCGTTTAGAGGACACTTTTAAATTAAAATCCAATGTTGACAGTGTTGTTGCTTTCGAGCATAATCCATATCTAAAAGGTATTGGATATTTTACTTCTTTATTTGAGGCAATTATAAATAAACAACCATTAAAAGTAGAATATAAAGCGGCTTTTGGAGAATCCAGAAGCTATATTCTTCATCCCTATTTCCTTAAACAATATAATAATAGATGGTTTCTTTTTGGCTTATCAGATTCAAAAATAATGAATATGGCTATAGACAGAATTATTGGCTTCGAAATAACATCTATACCATATATCGAAAATAAAGACATTGATTTTATGGAATATTTTAGTGATGTGGTTGGAGTTACCGTTCCTGCAAATTGCGATATTGAAACCATTATATTAAAAGTAGACAGAAAACGATACAATTATATAGAATCTAAACCATTCCATGAATCACAAACAGAGCTTAAACATTTAAGTGATGAAAACCATGTTGTTATAAGATTAAAATTGATTCCAAATTATGAATTCGAGACCCTTCTATTAGGATTTGCTGATAGTATAGAAATAGTTGAACCACAATCATTAAGAGAAAAAATCTCGGAAAGAGCAAAGAATATCATCGAAAAAAATAAGTATTGTGCAGATATATTGCACAACAAGATATAACCTTTGTATCGTAAAAATTGTTTAATCTAATTTTTGTTCTTATGAGTAATGCAAAGGAAATGCCTAATTACAGAAGTATAGCAATTCATTTAATCAATACTTGCAGAAATTTTGTTGATGCATATAATCTAATTGGACTTATAGGTTTTTATTTTGCTCTACATAAACAAGGCAAACTAAATGAAACGTTATATTATGATGTACACCGTACGTTCTTAGATTTAGGATTACCACGACCTATATTTTTACATGACATTTGCAGAAATGAGCTTTCTTCCCAAAATGCAAGATATATTGTTTCGGAAATACTTAATATTAATCCTAACGAATATTCTCTTGCACATATTTACGAAGAAGTTATTTCTATTTTGTCTAATGCTATTGGTCGTAGTAATAGTGAGTTTACACAGCCCAATGAACTTACTGAATTGGTGTCCAGGCTGCAAGGAGATACAACCGGTAAGCGCATATATAATCCTTGTGCAGGGATTGGGTCCTATCAATTGGCCAATCCTAAAGCTAATTTCATATCTCAGGAAATAAATTCAGAAACATGGGCGATTGGTTGTATAAGATTATTCTTGAATGGAATCGATCCTTCTGCCTATTATAATGAGAATAGTCTGGAGATTTGGAAAGGAGATACAGGGCTATTTGACGCTATAATTTCTACACCTCCATTTGGTATTTCGTTGCATAGAAGAGATTTGTATCCTTTTTATTCCAAATTCAGACATAATGGCATTGAAGGCTTTATGATTGAAAAAGCTCTTAATAGCCTCAAAGAAAATGGAACAGCACTGTTTGTCGTTTCTTTAAATTTCCTTTTCAATAACATAGAACTTGAATTCAGGAAATACATGGCTCATAATGGTTTTATTCATTCTGTCATTTTGCTCCCATCTAAACTGTTTTCTTTTACATCAATACCTGTAGCTGTAATAAAGATGACCAAGCAGCGTAATGATAGAATTCTGATGACAGATGGTTCTTCTTTCTATTCCAAAGGAAAGGATAGAAATATAATGGATACCAACAAACTTCTTTCAGCGATAGAGAATAAATTGCCTAAATTCGTAAAAGAGATTTCATTAGATGAACTCTCAGAAAATGAATTTAATCTGAATCCAAATCTGTATATCAATAGTCCTATTGATGCTATTGAAGTTCCGGAAGGATACAGATTGTGCAAACTCAAAGAACTTGTTTCATACCACAATGGTGGCAGATGCGAAAAGGAAGAAGCTATATTTATTAAAGGGCAAGATTTATCTAATGAGAAGTTTGACTTCATAAAAACTTTTCAAGATTTACCTTCCGAAAAGATTAGCAAGAGCCATAGCAAATTAGACAAGGATTTACTTTTAATTCTTAGAATCGGCAATCTCAAACCAACATTGTTTAAATACAATGAAGAGGTAGATGTATGCTGTAATCCCAATATACTTTCTTTTGAAGTCAATCAGGAACTTGTTTATCCTCAATATCTTGCCAATGAGCTTAGCAAAGAATATGTAGTCAAGCAAGTTTCAGCAAGAAGTACCGGTATTATGCCATCTATATCTAAAAAAGATTTTCTTGAGATAGAAATATTAATGCCTGCACTCGAAAAACAAGGGCTTGAAGTACAGAAGGCAATGTTCGAAAATGAGAAGTCTAACTTTTCATTGGCAAAAGCAAAAGAATTAGGTTTAGAATCTCTACTTGAAAAGCAGCGTATTGACTTTATTGAGGAAATCCGTATAAAGAAACATAGCCTCAGACAATATATTGGTGACATCACTAGTGGGGTTTCCGGATTGATTAAATATGTAGATAGAAACAATCTGGGAAACATGATATATAGTGAAGTGTTGAATATGACTTTATCAGAGCATTTAAAAAGGTTATCGGATACTATTGAAGAAATGGAATCCAAGTTCGATCTTTTAACGCAAACCAACGGCTTTGGATTAGCATCTAAAGTGGATATCAAAAAGATCCTAAAATGCTTCAAAAGCAAAAACAATTACCAAGTCGAGTATTTGGTTGATGAAGAATGCGAGAAAATGGATGCATACACTCTAATCAATAAAGATGATTTAAAAGAGGTCATTCATAATATTATCAGTAATGCCGTTATGCATGGATTTATTAAAGGAAGGAATAATAATATCATACGGATTCGTTTTTCCTACGATAAAGAAGAAAATATGCATGTTATCCAGATTAGCAATAATGGGAAACCTATGCCCAAAGGTATGGATACAAAAAGATTTGGTATCAAAGGAGAGATTGCTGGTGATACCGGTAATGATGGAATTGGCGGTTATCGGGTTAAAAGTATTGTTGAACATTTTAAAGGTAGTTATTCTGTTGAAAACGATCCGGAAAGTCTATTCCCAGTTCAGATAACTATTAAACTTCCTAAAATTGATTGATAAGCTATGATAAGATATAACGTACTTTGGATTGATGATGAGCACAAGAAGCTGACATCTTTTATTAGTGATGCTGAAATGGATGATATTATTCTTACTCCATATAGCACATCAAAAGAAGGAATTAAGGCATTAAAAGAAGATATTTATAAATGGGATGCTATTATACTTGATGCGAAAGGCTGGAATGAATCAAGTGATGAAGTTGCCACTACTGAAGGTATGCATAATTCATTGGACAAAATTGCCGAACTTCGTTATAAAAGAGATATACCTGTCTTTATTTTCTCAGGACAGGGTGACCTATATGATGATGAAGAGTTTAAAAGATCTCTACGTGGTAGGAGACTGTACAAGAAAGGAAATAAAACCGATCAGGCACAGTTATTTCAGGATATAAAAACAGAAGCCAATAAACTTGATGAGACTCAAATCAGATTTAAATATGCAGATGTAATCGAAACATTTGCTGAAATCAAGTATGAACTTATTAATGTGATAAAAAGAGTTTACAATAATATTACAGATGACAAAGAGGTGTTCACTCCCATTCGTAAAATATTAGAATGGGTTATGACATATTGTAATAAGAGTGGAGTATTACCCATACAGTTCAACGGGACAAATCTTGCTGAATGTAGTAAATTTATGGGTAATAATACAATGCAAGAATTTGTACCGGTGCATGTACAACGAAGTTTTCACTCTTGTGTAGAAATAGCCAACAATGGTTCACACAGATTAGCTATTGATGCAATTGTAGGTGCTGGCTCTGCTCCATATCTTATTCGCAGTACGGTTTTTGAGCTACTCAATATAATATATTGGTGTAAAACTCTTCCTACAAGCGAAAATGAAATAAAGAATCTTAGACAAAAAACATCTGTATTTATGCCTACTGAAGGTTCTGAAGAAATCATTGGTTTGATAGAGCAAGATAAAAACAGGAATTACCATTGTAAAGATTACCTTCTTAAATACAATGAAATGCATCTAGAAGATATTGGTAAAAAAATAAGAATTATCAAGCATTCTCCAAATACAAACGAACGTACAAAAGAACTATATCATTTCTTTATCACAAGAAAAAATATTGAATTTTTATAAAACAAGTGCAGTTCTACTGCACAATAAATTTGTAACTTTGAAAAGTAATTAAAAAACAGAAATATGAGCGGAGAAGACTTACAAAGACAGACCTCTATCAATATACAGGAAAAAGCAAACTTAATCTGGGCTATTGCAGATAAACTGGTGGGATTATACAAACCTCACGAATACGGAAAGGTAATCCTGCCTATGTGCGTAATAAAACGTTTTGAAGATACCCTTGCACCTACAAAGGACGCCGTTATCAAGATGAACGAAGAGCTTGAAGCCAAAGGGATAACCGTAAAGAAAGGCTTTCTTGAGGCAGCAGCCAAACAGAAATTCTATAATACCAGCAAGTTTACTTTCGATATATTGCTTGCCGATGCGGATAATATCAAAGACAACTTTGAGAATTACCTCAATCATTTCTCAGAAAACGTGATTGATATAATTAACCGCATGGACTTCTATAACGAAATCAAGAAGATGGACGACAACAACCGTCTCTATCTCGTTATCAAGGAATTCTGCTCTGCCAAGGCTTACCTTGGAGCCGATGTAGTTTCAGCTGTAGATATGGGATACATCTTTGAAGAGTTAGTCAGAAAGTTTTCCGAATCGTATAACGACCAGGCAGGAGCACACTTTACCGCACGCGACATTATATACCTAATGAGCGAACTGCTGGTAGGGGAAGATGAACAAAAAATGGAAGATGAAGGCATTGTGGCATCCATCTACGATATGGCAATGGGAACCAGCCAAATGCTTGCCTGTCTTGACGAGAGATTCCGCAAAATAGACCCTGAAGCCGAAATCACCTGCTACGGTCAGGAACTCAATCCACAGACGTATGGTATAGCCAAAGCCGATATGCTTATCAAGGGTGGTAATGCCGACAATATGCGTTTGGGCGATACGCTGGGCGATGACCAGTTCAAGGATTATCAATTCGACTACATCATATCAAACCCACCTTTCGGTATCGACTGGGAAGCATCCGAAAAGCGTGTGAAAGCTGAACACGAACTGGGCGAAGCAGGACGTTTTGCTCCGGGACTTCCGGCAAAGGGAGACGGACAGATGTTATTCATGCTAAACGGTGTGGCAAAGCTGAAGGAAGAAGGACGTATGGCCATTATTCAGAACGGCTCTCCTTTGTTCAAAGGTGATGCTGGAAGTGGTGAAAGCGAAATACGGGGTTATCTGCTGGAGCACGACTGGCTGGAGGCCATCGTGCAGTTGCCAAACGACCTGTTCTACAATACAGGAATCGCCACCTATATATGGGTAGTGAGTAAAAACAAATCAGAAGAGCGTGCAGGAAAGGTTCAGCTTATTGACGCAAGCAAATGCTTTGAGAAACTGCGTAAACCTCTCGGCAACAAGCGTGTGGAAATCACCACAGTCTGCCGCGAACTTATCATGCAGGCTTATCACGATTTTACTGATTGGGAATATACCTCCGAACTTAACCCGGAACTGAAAGTGGAAAGCAAGGTGAAGGATGTGGAAGACTTCAAGTTTACCAAACTAATCATCAACCGTCCTTTGCGTCTGGAGTATAAGGACATTCATTTTGACGAGACCACTGCTGAAAACTATAAAGAAGCCGACAGAACTTTATTGAAAGAAGTTGCTGCATATTGGGAAAACAATATGCCTAATCATGTGGGATTCCCGGACATCACTTTCTTCCTTGAACTGAAGAAAGCAAAAATCAAAGTTCCTCAGGGAAAGGTTGCTCTATTGAGAAACTATTTCGGTAAGCGAAACTCCAATATGATGGAGGCATACATAAAACCTGTAGACCAGGAAAGCGGATTTGCTCCCGACCCTGAACTGAAGGACAGCGAGATTATCCCTTGGAAAGAGGATATTACGGAATACTTGGACAAAAATGTTCGTCCGTATGCTCCCGATTTCTGGTATAACGAATCCGAAAGCAAAATCGGTTATGAAATTCCTCTCACCCGCGAGTTCTACAAATACACTCCGCTCACACCAAGTTCAGAAATATTTGACGAACTGAAAAAGTTGGAAGAAAAAGAATCGGAACTAATGTCCAAGATATTAGGGTAATTATGAACAAGATAAATAAAATATCCATCCGTTTCTTTGATGACAGAGAAGTACGTGCCATTTGGGATGACGAGAATTCCAAATGGTGGTTTTCTGTACTCGATATTGTTGGCGTGCTAAATGCGCAGGATGATTATACCAAGAACAGAAACTACTGGAAGTATCTGAAGAATAAACTGAAGAAAGAGAATAATGAAGTGGTTAGTGTCACTAACCAGTTGAAATTAACTGCACCTGACGGAAAGAAAAGGCTTACAGATGTTCTTGATAACACTGGAGTTCTTTCTCTCGCAGCATGTTTCCCTAATACCAAAGCAGCGCGGTTTGTGGAATGGTTTACTAATAGCGATGAAACCATAGACGGACGAAGCAAATCGAAAGCTTACGCTCTGTTTGAAAGCAGTCTGATTGACAGCATAGAAATAGGAACAGTAAAAGGTTTGCAGCAGATTCATGCCTATTTATTTGGCGGACTATACGACTTTGCTGGACAGATACGTACGGTAAACATAGCCAAAGGAGGATTCCAGTTTGCAATGGTTCAATATCTTCAAGCTACACTGGAACAGATAGAACGTATGCCTGAAACAAGTTTCGATGAGATAATAGACAAGTATGTGGAGATGAACATAGCCCATCCTTTCCGTGAAGGCAACGGACGTGCCACACGTATTTGGCTTGACCTGATGCTGAAGAAAAATCTTAAAGTTTGTGTGGACTGGAGCAATGTAAACAAGAAATCTTACCTGGATGCAATGACTCACAGTGTGGCAAATGCTGATGAACTGAAAGCACTTCTGCGTTCTACACTTACCGACAAGATTAATGACCGGGAAACCTTTATGAAAGGTATTGATTACTCATATTATTACGAACAGGAAGATTGAGGATTATGGAAAATAGATACGATAAATATAAAGATAGTGGGATTGCTTGGATTGGGGAGATTCCGGAGCATTGGGAGGTTATTCCTCACAAAAGAATTATGCGCAAGAAAAAAATAATAAAAGAATTATATGCAGGTGAGAATATTTTATCATTAACAAAAAAAGGTGTTATAATTCGAGATTTAGAGGCTGGAGGTAAAATGCCAACGACATTTAATGGTTATCAGATTTTATACCCAGATAATTTACTAATTTGTTTGTTTGATATAGATGTAACACCAAGATGTGTTGGCATTATTAAAGATGAAGGACTATCTAGTCCGGCTTATAGTCAATTTGTATTAAATCAATTAGGTTATACTCCATTTTTTGATTATTTACTCAGATATATGGATGATGAAAAGTGCCTTCTTCATCTATCTAAAAATTTAAGGAACTCTTTAACAGAAGATGACTTTGGACAGATTGAAACTATAGTTCCGTCGATTCAGGAGCAACAATCCATCGCCACCTACCTTGACCAAAAATGTGGTGAAATAGACGAATTGATAACTTTGCAAGAGGAGATGATAACCAAACTGCAAAGCTATAAGCAATCTGTCATTACCGAAGCTGTAACAAAAGGTTTGGACAAAAATGTCCCTCTAAAAGATAGTGGTATTGAATGGATTGGGGAGATTCCGGAGCATTGGAGTAAAAATAAAATAATCAGATTATTTAGTACAATTAGTAGTGGGACGACACCAAAATCCAGTAAGGAGGACAACTATATAGGTTCTGTAAATTGGATTCAATCAGGTGACATTAATGGTGGTTATATAGAAAACTGTAAGAATACTATTTCCGATACAGCTCTTAAAGAATACCCAACATTAAAGATTTACAAAGCCCCATTTATTATTGTAGCAATGTATGGTGCATCAGTTGGTAATGTTTCTATTTCCAATATTGATGGTTGTGTAAATCAAGCATGTTGTGTAATGAATGAAGCAAAACAGAATTTTAAGTATTTATTTTATGCAATGAATTCTGTAAAAAAATATCTGATATACAAGGCTGAAGGAGGAGGTCAACCGAACATTAGTCAGGATAAAATAAAAAATACATGGTTACCTATTCCACCTCTCTCCGAACAACAATCCATCACCGATTATCTCGACCAACAATGCAGCGAGATAGACGAACTAGTTTCCATCAAGCAACAGAAGATAGAGAAGCTGAAAGACTATAAGAAATCATTGATTTTCGAGTGTGTAACCGGAAAAAGAAAAGTAAGTTAATTTCAAAGAGCAGAATGGCATAAAAATAAAACCGTGATTAATCGTCACAGTTTTAAAATATAAGATTAAAGAAAGATATAATCATGAATACCACAGACTTAAAGGAAAAGAACTTTGAAGCCGATATAGAACGATACCTTATCACAGAGGGCGGATATATAAAAGGCAATCAGGATACATACGACAAGGACAGGGCTATAGATATGCCTGTGCTTATCTCCTTTATAGAAAAGACACAGCCAAAGCAGTGGAAACGATATGTAACCAAGTATGGCGACAAGGCCGAGAAACAGCTGTACCGTGTGTTTCAAGACGACGTTTCGCGCTATGGACTGATTTATGTGCTCCGCAAGGGTATAAGCGATGTGGGTATAAATATCAGATTTTGCTATTTTGCTCCGGCTTCGATGCTGAATGATGAACTTGTGGCGAATTACGATGCGAATATTCTCACAGTGACACGCCAGTTTGCCTATTCCAAGCTGAACAAGAATACCATCGACATGGTACTTTCGTTGAACGGTATTCCGGTGGTGGCTCTGGAACTGAAAAATCAGATTACGGGTCAGAATGTGGAGGACTCAAAACGTCAGTGGTGTACGGACAGAGACCCGAAAGAACCGCTGTTTCATTTTAACAACCGTATATTGGCATACTTCGGAGTTGACCTGTATGAAGTGGCTCTTACTACCGAGCTGAAAAAGGAAAAGACTTTTTTCATCCCTTTTAATCAAGGCTCAAACGGAGCAGGTGAAGTGGGTGGCGCAGGAAATCCCGAACGTGAGGACGGCGGATATGTAACTGCCTATCTGTGGGAAAAGGTTTTGCGCAGGGATATGCTGCTTTCCATTCTTCAGCGTTATATCTCTCGCCAGGAGGAAGAAAAACTGAAGATTATTATAGACAAGCATGGCAGGGAGAAAGAGATTACGGAAACCTCGGTAAAGATTATCTTTCCTCGTTATCATCAGTTGGATGTGGTGGAAAAGTTAGTGGCTGATACTTATTATTCAAATGTGTTGCAAAGCCGTTGCAAAGAGGAAGCAAGATATGATTTGGCTGCCGACGAAAAGACACAATATTATTCCCTGAAGAAGCCGCACGGGAACAATTATCTCATTCAGCACTCGGCAGGTTCGGGAAAATCGAACTCTATCGCATGGCTCACTTATCGCCTTGCAGGACTCCAGAATGCGGAGATGAAGAATATGTTCAACAGTGTGTTTGTCATCACCGACAGACGAGTACTGAACAAGCAGCTCCAGAGTACAATCCTAGGCTTCGACCATATAGACGGGCAGATAGAAACCATTACCGATTCTGACAATTCGGAGAAACTGGCAAGAATCATCAACGACGACAATACGAGAATTGTTATCACTACCCTACACCGTTTCCCGGTTATCTATAAGGAACTGACAAGCCGTAGCGGCAAGAGATACGCTATAATAGTGGACGAGGCTCATTCTTCACAGTCGGGCAAGAGTGCGGAGAAACTGAAAGCTGCACTTGCCGATACAGACGAGGCTTTGCGCGAATATGCAGAAATTGAAGAGATTGAGGCTGAAGAACTTGAGAAGAAAAAAGATGCACTCATGGAGGATTTGCTGGTTCAGGGACAGCACAACAATCTGTATTTCTATGCGTTTACAGCCACTCCAAAGCCTAAGACGCTGCAGACATTCGGTGAGTTAGCCGAAGAAGGTGAAAATCCGGAAGACAACAAATATGTGGCTTATCATAATTATTCCATGCTACAGGCTATAGAAGAGGGATTCATCAAGGATGTACTGAAATATTATACCACTTATGACACTACTTACGAGATTGCAAAGCGTATAGAATCAGATCCTTCTTACGAGGAAACACCTGCCACACGTGCTATAAAGGCTTTCCATGATAATCATCAGCATGTAATAGCTCAGAAAACGGCTATCATTGTGGAGAAGTTCAGGGAGGTGACATTGAATGCCATGCTTGGAAAGGCAAAAGCTATGGTGGTATGTTCTTCGCGTGCTCATGCGGTACGTTATTTCCTGGAAATCAAGAGGTATTGTCAGGAAAACAATATAACTGATGTAAATCCTATGGTGGCTTTCTCTGGTACGGTATTGTATGAGGGAGTGGAATATACAGAAACGAAGTTGAACTCCACTGACGGACGAAACATTTCGGAAGCCAAATTACCTTTGTATTTCGCTTCGGACTTGTATAATATGTTGGTTGTCGCAGACAAATATCAAACAGGATTCGACGAACCTCTGCTGCATACAATGTTCGTTGACAAGAAACTGAAGGGCGTAAAGGCTGTGCAGACACTCTCGCGTCTGAACAGATGGCAAAAGGACAAGAAGGATACATACGTGCTCGATTTCTGCAACAAGCCGGAGGATATTAAGAAATCGTTCGAACCGTTCTATAAAGGTACAGAGTTGATAAAGCCTGTGGATGTGAACTATGTATATACTTTCAGAAAGGACATACAGATGTTCCAGCTATGGACAGAGGGTGACGAACAGAAATTCTATGATTTGTTGCAAAATATCAACAAGCAGAAAGACCGCCTTGGAGCTTTGTCGAATGCGTTCAAGAGTACTATTGACAGATATGGAGCATTGGACGAAGAGAAACAGTTCGAGGTAAGGTCGAAAATCAAGAACTTTGTCCGTTTCTACTCTTATATGGCACAGATAGCAAGAACATACGACAAGGAACTGTACAAAGCATACGTATATGCCGACTACCTGTACAGACTGCTGCCTAAGAACGCCAAAGAAAGAATAGATCTGAATAAACAGATTATGCTGGTAAACTCCAAAATATCTGAAGGAGAAACAGTTTCCATTCATTTAGGTGACGACAATAAACCGATAAAAGGTGAAAATCCTAAAGCAGGAAAACCGAAGAACGACAATGAGAATTTGCTGAGCCGTATCATTGATAAAGTAAATATCATGTATCAGGGACAATTCTCAGAAGCAGACCGTGTTATAGTAGAATCCATCTACGATAAGATGGTCACTACAGCCAAAAAGAAACTGACCAAACAGGCGAACAATACGGATGAAAAGCAGTTTGAGGAAAGTATTTTCCCTCAGATATTTGATGAAGTGGCAAGGGGTTGTTATGTGGAACAGATGGACTCTTTCGCCAAGTTGTTTGAAAACAGTGATTTCTACCGTAATGTCATGACACAGATGGCAAAGGTGATGTATGAAAACTACAAGAAAAAGGAAGATGAAATACCGTTTATACCGGAAATGTTTAAGCAGAAATTGCTGTTAGATGTAGAAAGTGAATTTGCTGACTTGAAGCAGTTCCTTCCTGATTTCAATTTTGCAGCATCGTGCTTTATTGATGTATTGAAAGTTCAAACTACATCTTCTATTGATGGAGCAAACGAGCTTTTACTGGATTCGTTTAACAGACTTTACTGTTTGGAAGGAATGAAACTGGTAGATAAAAGAAGGCATTTCAATACCATTGTGACAAAATATGAAGTGTTCCTGAAAAAAGTATATTATTTGTTGAACGGCAAGGAAATGGTAAATGACAAGGATGAGAACAGTATGCCTACATTTATAAATTGTATATTCTCACTTAGCTGTCTGAGAGGCTTGAAAAATAATACAGATGAAAGGTATCATAAGTTCTATGATTATCTGGAATTAGTAAAGCAATGGAGAAACAGTGAATCACACAATGCTCCAGATGCTTCAATGAAAGAACTTAATTCTGCAATCCACATTGTTTCTACTATGTATCTTTGGGTTATTGCACAGAATATGAAAAATCTGAATTTAGCTACAGGCAAATAATAGTTTGTCGATTATTCAACAATAAGAGGAAGTTTGTTAATTCAAATTTCCTCTTATTGTGCATATAGACTGCACAGTAGTATCAGAACTTTGCATCATAACATTAAATATAGCGTTTATGAAGAAGTTTTTTATTACAGTAATTGTTGCTGTCTCTATGGCATCGTGTGGATTTGGTCCTTACCTTACTTATAGTGTGGGACTATCAAATGTTGAAGCACCAGCTGATGCAAAAAAACAGTATGGTGAAACTAAAATTGTCAAACTGGATGTAGATGGTAAAACCAACTACAAATATGAGGATGACTATATAGATATTTCCTGGTTCGTAGGTAATAGCCAGTTTGCATTTGAATTAAAAAACAAGTCAAATTATTCCATAAAACTTCCTTGGGATGATGTCGCATATATAAGTATATCTGGACAAGTTGGAAGAGTTATGCATAGTGGGGTTAAGTATATTGATAGAAATAACTCACAACCGGCAAGTGTTATCCCCAAAGGAGCAACTTTAAGTGATATAATAATGCCTACAGATAATGTTTATTATATAAGTGGACAATATGGTGGGTGGAGAGAAGGTAATTTATTTAATTTCCCAATAGACAAAAAGAATGTTGAGCAATCAAAGCTTCCGTATATTGGTAAAACCGTAAAAGTTCTTTTTCCTATCATTATTGAGGATGTAAAGAATGAATATGTTTTTGAATTTAAGATTAACGATATAACAGTTAAGTAATATGGGAAAAAATCAACATGTAGTAAAAACATCCTCAGGTTGGGGTGTAAGAGGGGAAAACAATTCAAGGATAACCAAGAATTTCAATACTCAGAAAGAAGCTATTAATAAAGCAAGAGAAATTGCGATTAATCAGAAGTCAGAAGTATTAATTCACGGCGAGAATGGGAAAATACGTGAAAAGAATAGTTATGGAAATGATAATTATCCTCCAAAAGGATGACTATCTTAACGGCAGACACTGTCCAAAATTTTGTGTAAATGAAAACAGGATTCAGTTGTGACTGCTATCGGGTAGCGTAAAATAAACTGTGTCATGCATTATTTTTCTCCAGAAAACTCATC
>ULLG01001546.1_pt1 | contig 15239 bp, 19 predicted proteins | sample 1951341 | NCBI WGS metagenome assembly ULLG01 (sample SAMEA4835519, study PRJEB28245) | human gut metagenome | biome: gut microbiome; material: fecal sample | place: Denmark | collected 2008 | reverse complement strand
ATACAGGCAAATACTGTATGATTTCGTTAGGCCCGTTACCTATATGAGCAGTATGGATTACCTCGTTGGTCTTTTGATTCCATATAGAGACACGATCTTTTATGCGGATGTTAGAAAAAATAAAGCATGAATCAATATAGGAAACGGAAAAGGGCAGTAACAGACCCTTTTCTTCCAGATTTATGGAATCTGCCGACATGATTACTGAACTCATTGGAAAATCCGTATCAATATCAGACAAGCCTTTATCTGTACAGTTTGTGAGACAAAGTAAGTACAATAAAATAATAAGTTTGTTATTCAGTTTAAGCATCGTATTAAAACTTCTTTATAATTGATTATTACAGCTTTGCCATTAAAGTATTCATCCTACCGTATTAAAATTTGATATTCTGGAGAGTCACTGATTACATGATTCTCATCTACAGTTATTTATTTTGTCAAAGAATAATACCCTACCTCATATTCTCCCGTTTCCGGGTTCTTGGCTATGGCATAAATACGCCGTTGTTTACCCGCAACAGCTATTGAGATGTTAAGCCTGTCTGTTTCAAGGCTCTTGATTTTTTCTCCGCGGGTATTTAAGACCAAGATATGAGAGGCAAGAAAAGTCTCTTCGGGAAATTGCTTTCCTGTACGGCCGGAAAACAATAAATATACAAACTCGTCATCCAAATCAGCCGAACAAATTCCCATCGGAGTATTTTCAGTTACGGCATCTTCCGTGTGTTCCGTAGGTATATATTCCTTGAAGCAGGCTTTCCAGGTACCCCCTTCTCTCGCATACAATTCATAATAATATCCTATCGGGGAATGGTACAGCATCCTATCCCGACGGTCATTTATATGCAACACGCCCTGATACAGATAAAACGGAGACATCTTCATGCCTTCTTCTTCGGGATAATTTCCGAAATAAGTGACGGTGTCTTTTGTCAGGCAGAAATATTTTCCATACTTGCTGTCTCCCAATCCTATTTTCTGGCTGTCATCCACATAATATGCATATTGCATCCCCTCCACTTTTTGAGACTCAGCTTTACTATAGAAGAAAGAACGGACGGGGCGAAATGTACGTGTCTGCAAAATCGAGTCCAGATTATAGACCATTGTCTTTCTGCCCGCAATGTCAACCACCTGAAATTCCTTCTCATTTATCTTGTCAATAAATTGTCCATATAAGATATCATCGGGTCCTGAACCCTTTTGTCCTCCGGATAACAACGGGGAAGATGCACCGAGGCGGAACAATGTATACGTATTATTCTCTACAGGGTCATGAACCAAAACCAGTGAATCAAAGACCTCAATAGCGGTCGGCTTAAAGAGGAAATCACTCTTGACCGGATGAAAACAAACCTGCTCGGCCACGCTGAAACCATACAGGGCCATAGGCGATTCTTTCCGCTGACACCCGTACAAAAGACATAATGAAACTAAAAAAAGAATCTTCTTCATACGCATTTTCATGATTAAATATATCAAAACCATTTTCTGTTTTCTCAAATCTGTCCTGCCATTAAAACGAATACCTTGCCAAATGATATTCAGGTATAAAGCTCAGGCCATATAAGGTCCTGTTTGTTAAATGTAAACACATGTACAGGAAGCTTATAGGCCTTATCAGGAGTTCCGTCCAAATTGAGCGACAGCAAGGTGTCCAACTTTCTACTGTGTAGCATATGCGCTATAACCAAAATAGCTCCAATCCTTTTTCTTGCTATGACAAAAATCTCTTTTCATAAATCTTTCAATAATTCTATTTGGGCAACACACAGATTAAAAAAACTCTTTGAAACTAAATGTAGTTTTCAGAATCTTTTTAGCCGCCTTGTGGTAAGGTGGAATTAATTGTGTATTCCACAATAACAATATTATAACGGTTGTTATAGCGCAAATGTAGAAATAAAATTCAATATAATACGTCTTTTGTACGAGAATATAATATATATACGTGATAATTTTCTTCATATCGTTATATTTCCTACCTTTGCATGGTATAAAAAACTTAATAAGTATGAACAAAGGAGAAACAAGCCGACAGAAAATACTAATAGAGGCATTCAGACTGTTTGCCACCATGCCTTATGACCGTGTGTCTTTCAGTGTACTGGAGAGGGAAATAGGCATAAGTCGGGGTTCCATGATATATTATTTTAAGAACAAGGAAGGCCTGTTTAAAGAGGTTGTAAAGACTTACGTATACGGTACATCATCCATAAAGGCTGTACCTGATGCCTATAAATTGTCCCTTTGTTCTTTTTATAATTATTTCATTGAGATATTGAAACGCGAAAAGGAGCAGATGTATGACACGGGCTTTATGAATATGAATGAGGCCTTGATGCGCATTGAAAATTCAGCTTTGTCTTATATACCTGACTTTAAGGAACAATGCACCAGATGGTATGAAGAAGATTTGCAAATCTGGAAATCCGTTGTCGATAATGCAATTTCCTCTGGTGAGATCAGAAGCCAATTAGATTCCATCAGCATTAGCTATTTATACGAAGACTGTTATTTAGGCAGAGCTTTTGAGGGGGTGTTCACAGAGAGAGGATACGACATAGACAGGCTAAAACAGACTTACGACTACATTTATGCCCTTCTCAAATGATGGTACAATATCAGACATCGTTCCCTCAGTGACTTTTTAGTTGGCTCATACTTATTTTTCAGAAGGAGTAAGCCATTGATGTATGGTTCATCAATGGCAGTACTTTTTAATTTTTATCTGATTCAAGCTGTTTTTTGATATTCTCACCTTAAACATATTCCAACATTTTATCTAAATTGCGCTTTATTAAGTCTAAAATAAACTATACCTTAGCATGGACTATCTGAATTTACATAATAACCCTCTTTTTGTTTGTTTTTATAGTCCAAAAAATGTACTTTTGGAAAATATAGTTTAATTTGGACTTATGGGAGATAAAATAGGATATGCGAGAGTAAGTACAATAGATCAAAACCTCTCTTCTCAGATAGATGCGCTTAATAAGGTCGGATGCATTCGGATTTTTACAGATAAAATTTCCGGAGAGAAATTTGAACGTGATGGTTTAACAGCTTGTTTAGACTACTTGCGTCCAGGTGATACGCTTGTCATTTATCGGTTGGACCGGCTTGGCCGTTCTCTCAGGCAGATGATTAATCTTTGTGCTAAACTTGAAGAACTTAATATTAAATTTGTTTCTCTTCAAGATAATATTGATACTATGACAGCTATTGGCCGATTTACAATGCATGTTCTCGCTTCATTGGCCGAGTATAACCGCAACCTTATTAACGAAGGTAGCAAGGCCGGAATCGAGGCAGCCAAGAAACGTGGTGTCAAGTTTGGAAGACAGAAAGGTGTGAAGATGAAGAAACCGAAAAAGGAGGCTGTCATCCAACTCTACAACGCTGGAACTTCCGTACCGCAGATTATGGGGATTACCGGTATCAAGTCCAAACAGACCATATACAATTATTTGAGCGAAGAGAAAGTTCAACCTAACAGAAAAATAATGTCTTTCTAATAATGAGATTTACCCCTGCAACGATTTTTTGTAACAGGGGTAGACTATTTCATTTCGACAATATACCACTCTCTTCTGTATTGATATTTTTACCAAGTTTGATCAGATGTAATTTTGATAGTAATCTTTAGGAAGTTTGCATCCTCGCTGATAGAAACATTGGGGTCATTGGAATGAATCTCAATAATTTTTATTCCATTACCTCCAAACATCTCTATATCAGGATGTGAACAAGTGTAATGAAACAAGCCTTTGAATATATACTTAAAATCTTTAGCTTTTATGGTAAGTGTCGATTCTCCATATCCTTCTTTTCTGTCATCAGAATAGCTCATCGATGATTCCATAGGAAGCGGGAAAACAGTCCTTATTATTTTCTCATCTCCTATTTCAACGGTATGAAAAGGTATTTTATAGCCATCCCTTCCAATAAAAGACAATCCATTCATAATAGCCTCATTATCTATAAGACTATTACCTTCTGAATCCAATACATCAATCAATATATCATTGAATATAGATGATGCAACTGTCGGATAGTCAGGTTCTTCAGAATTACTGCACGAAGACAATAATAATAGTGGAAAAAAGAGACAAACAAATTTAGTTAGGGTGTACATAGGTCGAGAGATTAATGAAAGGCAACTGATTCTAGTAAGATTTCTCATAATTTCTATTTTTTATCTGTTCTATTATTAAGAGTAGTACAAGTCTCAATCATTGCATGAAATCACGAAAAAAATTAGAATCATCTGCCATTTTAACAATTACCACGTATAACGCAAGCCTATAGGAAGTGAGAACTCAAAAGGCTTGTCCTGCCTGATTGTAGGATAATTACTTCTTGACTTAAAATAATAATTTACAGATGGCTCTGCATAAATGCCAATGTTCGGAGTGAAATGATATTCAATCCCTATTCCTCCATATACAGACCATTGCATGGGCAATGAGTAATTATGTTCTTCCATTTCACCGTCATTTATCCTTTCATTCACCTTGCCTCTTAGTGGAAACTCCACCATTCCTCCAATGCCGGAAGAAAGTGAGAATTTGTCAATAGACAAAATATTAAAACGAAGTTTCAGAGGAACTCCTAAATAATGTGCTTTAATATACTGATTGGTTACAGAAACAGACTGTTTATCGTTTATGGTTGTTGTGGTTCGTTTTGTCCGCAATAATGTGTATTGCAGCCCGCTTTCTAAACTCCAATATTTAGAGAGGGTTTTAGAAATATTCAAAGCAAATGTAATTGGCAGATCGTGTTCAGATTCCTCTATAACCTTGTCATTAGAACCTGCCCAAATAGGATTATCACTGGGTCTCGAATATGAATTTTCTGTATTAAGTGCGCCTATTACAGAACCTCCAACAGACACGCTAAAGTTTCTATTTTTTCTTTTTGTTATAGGCAAGTCATTGGAATGATGTGCGCGGGCAGAAAATTCCATTTTATTTGGATTAGAACAAATATCATGCTTAGCTGTATCTGCGTCCTCTCCATTTTCTGTTTTTGTTTCAGCAAGAAGATTTTCTGCTTTGGTGGAGAGGTTAAGGGAGTCTTCCTTTTCCACACAGATTTCCGAAAGTGATGCGGTATTTCTACTGCTTTGCAGGGCAATCTGCTTTATTGATTCCTCGTTTTGTTCTACCTTATTCTCTATATCATTATTTTTTTTTGTTCTTAATTTTGTTGGTTCGGAAATTGTTTGAACTCTATGGTCATTTTGATTATGCTGGAAAATCATGGCAATTATGATAATGGCTAATATCGCCATACCTTTTTCTAATTTATGTTTTACAATGATTTCACGAAGCATAGCCCGTGCATGAAATAATTGAGAACCTGATGTCTGAGTTGAAATACCAAGTAGTTTAGCAATTTCTTTATGAGTTTTGTGCTCCAATACTGCAAGTCTGAACACTTTTTGATAACCCACAGGAAGACGGTTGATCATTATCTCCAGTTCTTCCATTGTAATAGATTCCTCAAAGTCTGGAATGTCAGGCGTATCATAGTCTTCTGTGAGCAGTTGGATAAAATCCTGCTCTTTAAGATATCGCAAAGACAAATTTTTCATTATCGTCCCCATCCAGTATTCCAGTTTTTCCTCATTCTGAAGTTGATTGATACGGCTGAAAATGATAAGGAAACCATCATGAAGTATATCTTGTGCAGCATCCAAATCATGTATATAGTGACAGATGACGCGCATCATCCGTCTTGAAAAGGTCGTATAAAGTAATCCTAATGCTTCTTTATCTCCTTTTTTGCACCGTTCTAATAACTCTTTGATATCAATAGTTGCCATTATAATAAAGATGGATATTATCGTATTATTTTGCATGGGACAGCATAAACCTTAACAATCTTTTACATATAAATGTCAGAAAGGCTATAATGTTTCCGATAATGAATCTTTAGAGTGGTGTCACCAAGATTATGAAGTAGTAAAAAAGAATATCCTTTTACCAGACTAAAAACGGAGATAACAGGCTTCTTATCAGACGGAAAATGGTCTAAATACATCTCTTATCGGACTAAAAATGGTTTAGAATACTTTTTTATCTTCTTATTTTACTTTTTTTGTATTAATGAAGAATGAGTGTAGTATTACTCCTTATTAGTTCTATCAAACTATGATTTTGTGACATATTCAAAAAAAGAAGAATCACCTTAGAGTTTCTTTTGTACAACATCTTGGTGATTCCCCATAAAGAACATGGCAAATGGAAGATTCGTTAAAGATTTCTTTTATCATCTTTATGTTCATGGTTCTTTGCTGTTCAAGCTGCATGAACAAGAGCTTACCGTGAACAAGTAGATGATAAAACTCTTATATTTTAATTGATTTCATTGCATGGAATGATTATGTTCACTATATTTGTAGTGTTCATGAATAATGAACAAGATAAAATAATGAACACAGCTTAAAGATATGGATGAATTTGTATATGATGCCATCTCAAACCTTAAACATATAATTGGGTGCGAAGATATATTATTTAAAGATTCAGGTTGTGAGTCTTATGATGGTCATTTTTGGATAAGAGGCAATGAATTTGTAGCAGAACTTAAAAACATTGTCTCTAAATCAAGTTTTATGTCAATTCTGAACAGATTGAATGGATTAAAACTTCATACAGAAAAACCTGTTATGCTGATTTCAAACTACATTCCTCCATCAATGGCTGATAAGCTTTTTAATGAAGATATTAATGTTTTAGATGCTGCTGGCAATGCCAGAATCAAGTCTGATAATCTTTTTATTCGTATTTCCGGAGAAAAATCACCAAGAATGTATTCAAAGGAAAAACCGACGAAGGCTTTTAATGAGACTGGATTAAAACTCGTTTTCTATTTGTTACTGGATGATGGTAATGTAAATCTCAGTTATCGGGAACTGAATGAACGGACTCAGCTTTCCTTGGGTGCCATAAAGAATGTTTTTGATGAGTTGAAGTCCAAGAATTTTATTCTTGTCAGTAAGAAAGGAAGGTTTCTCAAAAGAAAATCGGATCTGATTGATTTATGGCAAATAAATTATAATATGTATCTCAAACCTAAACTTCTCTTAAAACGATATGCGTTTACAAATAAATCAGATAGAGGAAAATGGAAAGATATAGTTCTGCCTTCTGGAATGTTTTGGGGAGGTGAAGCAGCTTCTTTTATGGTTAATGAATTCTTGCATCCGGAATATTTTGACATTTATACTGAGCATAACAGCCAGGCTCTTTTAAAGACCGGCCTGTTTATTCCAGCTGAAAATGGTGAAGTGAGAGTTTATCAGAAATTCTGGACTGATAACTCTACGTCGAATATTGTTCCTAAGCTATTAATTTATGCAGACTTGATGGGCAGTGGTGACAGCCGTTGTTTAGAAGCTGCAAATAAACTTTATAATGATGAAAAACTCTCTATCTAAGGAAGAACTAAAAAATGATTTATTGTATGATACTCTGAAAGCTCTTACGAGATCATTACAAGGTTTGAATATTCCACTTTATGTGGTAGGCGCAACAGCTAGAGATGTGATGATGAAACTCCTTTCTGAAGATGAAGTACGGAGAAGAACGAATGACTTAGATGTGGCCATAGCTTTGCAAAATTGGTCTGATTTTGACCGGGTAAAAGAAAAGCTTGAGCAGAACCATTTCAAGAAAGTGAAGGATAAACAGAAATTTTATTATAAGGGAGAAGCTAATGACAATGATTTTGAGGTAGATGTGGTTCCATTCGGTAATATTGCCGTTAATGAACAGATAAGTTGGCCTCCCGAAGGAAATCCTGTTATGTCAGTCAGATGCTTTGATGATGTGATGGCGCATAGTATGGATGTATCAGTAGGTGATGAAATCACTTTTAAAATAGCACCTCTTTATGGACAGTTTCTGATTAAGTTTGATACTTGGGTTGACCGACATGCTAAAACCGACAAGGATGCAGTTGATATGTTCTATTTCCTTAATAGTTATTATAGGGTGAAGGTTATGAATGACAGCATTCCGCCAGACGAGATTTACGCAAGCGATGATGATAAGGAACTGACATATGAAGTTCTTTCAGCCCGGTGGCTAGCTTATGATATATCAAAGGTCCTGTCAACAGAACACCTTGTATATTATATAGAAATTATTGAAGAGGAACTAAATAAAGAGGAAAAGAGTTTGCTGCTATATCATTTTATGAATAACATATCAGAGGACAAAGAAGATAGATATGAGTTGTGTTTTGATATATGGAGTGAGATACGGAATTTTCTGAGAAAAGAACTGGAGGTAAGGAATAATGAAAATTAGATGTTTTTCCATTGAGGGAATTTTTTTTGAAAATGAGGACAAGTGTGTGTTTGACTTTGTGGATGAAGATACCGCGCTTGCCATCCTATCTGATGGTATGGGAGGGTTATCTCTAGGTAAAGAAGCTGCTGAGGTTATTTCATCTGCAATAAGAATGTATATTTTTGACAATATTAATAAGATTGATAACAAATGTTCCCTTCTTGTTTCTGCTCTACATTATGCCGATAATGAGCTTTATAAGGTAAGTCTGTCAAATAGGAGCAATATGGGGGCAGCCGTTGCTGTTGCATTGGTTTGTCAATCTACCTTATTCTATACGTGGCAGGGTAATGTAAGATTGTACATGTATTCTAACGGTAGGCTTAATTGCTTGTCAAAGGATCATATTCTGAATATCGGATATGGTAAAACAGCTTTGTCACGATGCCTGAAAGGTGCAGGTCTTCGTGATGATGTACCATGTTTAACTCATTCTGTTAATAAAGGAGACCGTGTTTTTTTATGCTCTGACGGTTTCTATAATTCCTATCAATCTGTTTTATCCTTACATTCGTTTGATGATATTAAATCAAGAGTTGTTAATCCTGAAGATGATGCATCCTTGATAGGTATTTATTGTTGACTACTTTAAACGAAACGCAATATGACAAAAGAAGACTTTATAAAAAAATTCCCCGATATAAAAGTTCAGCAATTTGAAACTGAATCTATACTCAGCAAGCAGGAAATCATGGATGTTGTTGAACAGGCTACAAAATCTATGGATATGGGCCTTGTCTATTATGAACATTGTGGATGCAATATAACTGTTTTCACCTCAGACAAGATGAAGGCCGAGCTTGACAAGATGGTACCAGGATACCAGGTTACAGACCCGAATACTGGAGAAACCGGAACTATCGTATCAGAAAAATATATAGTTTGCGGCAATTACTGTGTGAGAGTGGAGTTCCCATCAGGTGAAGATGTGTATGACTGCGATTTTTTTGTAGAGTGAATCTGTCATAGTCTACTTGTTTGTCATATCTAAAGAAACCTTATGCGAGTATATTCAAATAATTCCAACCAAATGTACATTGCTTTCTTATGAACTGTAATGATAACCAGATATTAAGATACCTTTATGGACTCGATGAAAAACGCGATTATCCCCAGAGTATAAAAAGATTTTTAAGCGAAATCGGAAGTGAAATTGATGGAGACCGTGAAGCAGCGATTAATGAATTATATCGTTTAAAGGATAATTGTAAAAAGCTGGCCGTTCTATCAAAAAGTTTTGTTGATGCGATGGATAAGTCATATATGAAATTTACCCAGTTTCATATGGATATATTATCAGAATGTGATGGAGAGAATGGAGTTGTAAAGAGTCCATATTTTATTGAAGGCTCTTTTGTCGTATATTCAATAAAGAGTGGTTCTTTATCATTGTGGGTATTTCACAATCTTCCTAATCGTAATAATAATTTAATGGCTATGCCGACCTTTTATATTGTTGCAAGTCCCAAAGATAAAATACAAGGAGCTGGACATCAATTGGATTGTATGATAATTAAAATGATTGATGGCTTGGTTGAAGTTAATTTAAGGGATTATATTAATATGGTCTTAGATTATCTCTGTCTAAGACAATGGGCAGATATAGAAATTGCTGAAATTCATACAAAGCAAAAGAAAGAAGTGAAAGGCAAGAAGAATATTATTATTCAGGACGGCATATCATATTTCGTGTTTGACAGCAAATGGTTTACTGAGGTCTGCAATAACAATGAATTTATCGTAAGTGGACATTTCAGGTTACAGCCATATGGTGATGGATCAAAGAAACTTATTTGGATTAATGAATTTAAGAAACATGGTTATCATAGAAAAGCTTTGATAGAAAAGGCCAATGAAGGAGAGGATTTTTTATCTTGATTTTACTAGATTTCGAGGTGGCATCGTATTGCTATAATTCCTATACCTTTACCTGGTTTGGAACCTTTGATTTATTTCTCTTTTTTGGGTAAATATAATACGTAACGAAATCAAAGTCCTTCAAGAGTATAAGGAAAAAGCATACCGGGAACTTTACAGTGTACGTGATGAACAGAAAACTTTCCGAAAAATAAAATCAAATACATAAAAAAACTGTGTTAGCAAAGTTAATATTTTATTTTACTCTTTGCTGACACAGTTTAATTTACATCCTCGTTTAATTTACATCCTCCATATAACTATAACTCGATATATTCTTAATCTTCAAAAAGCTTTTATTTTTATTTGTTATAATAATTCAAAATCAATCCCAATATTAGTGCAAATGGAATTCCTTGAAAAGAATAAATCTCGCATAGAGAATTTCCACTTATTTCAACAGGCATATAGTAGGTTAATAAAGTATATAACCAGCTCATAACCAATATAAACAAAACTTGATAAAGGCTTAAATGAAACTCTTTTTTACTCATGAAACACTTCCTTTTAGTTTAAATATTACCAATAAGCTATCACAACATCCGTTTTTTATACAGCTTATTTTTATCGTTTATTTTAAATTCAGCAATGCTTGACCTAACAATTGCTTTTTGAATATGTTCTTAGCATTGATTATTTAAGTTACAGCTTGTTCTCCTTCTGATAGTTCTTTTATGACAGAATTATTTTCTGCTGGGGTTACATCAATATTGCTCTCTGTATATCCAATTATGATATAACAAACAGCCATAATGCATGCCGTAATAAAATTAAAAAATGCATTTAATTTTCATATAGACCTTCTTTTTTAAGGTTAACAGTTCAAATATAATAAAAAGAAAATCAGGATTATAACTTGGTCATGGTTTTAACACTTAATAAAGTTATATTGTGCATATTCGTCAAGTTCTTTTATTCGCTTTACTGTAACTTCAATTCGTATCTTTGCCAGTGGTGTAAGTGTTTCCGGGTTCTCTCCATCGAAGTCCTTTCCATATATCAGACTAACCACACCTGACATCTATGATTTTGTTACAAATTCAAAATCACATTTCCATCCCAAATCCCCGGCTTCTTTTCCTGGGCTGGTCTAGTTCTTGAACAAATCTTTTTTTATTTGCTTTATTACAAACGGAACAAATCTTTACTTATTCAAACCTGGCCATGTAAATTTATTCTGTTTCAGGAATTTGGTAGCTTAAACTACTTTCCATTCCATTCCTTTCTTTTTATTCTTCCTTTACCTCCCTTCTACATTTAATTCATTTCCGGTCTGAGTAGCCTTTTTTGTACGGCAAACTTATAAAGTCAGGTGGAAATGAAATAGTTCCAGGCTGTGCCTTTGGAGCAGAAAAAATAACGATGAAGCACGCTTCCCAACATTTTTTCTGCTCCAAACTTTTCTTATTCCCCCCATGGCATTTATCTCATATCGCCGTAAAAAAGGCTCATAAACTCAGACGGGGCATGATTGCTCAAAAAAAAAGTCGGTACGGAAAAGACAGGAACGGAAAAGTTCAAAAAAGGTCTTTAAATCTAGCCGAAGCATAATTTGAGTATTTATTTTTAAAAGGGTCGTGTATGAAGAATTTGAATGATTTTGAGTTTTACGTTTGGCTGTTGAACGGTGAAGAATTTGTACTCTATACGGTATCTGATATGACAGAGGTCGAGCTTCCGGAGGGTTTCTCGCTTTATCGTATGCTGTATGATGGAAAGAAGAATGTGATGGCTGCTTGTGAAATGGTGGATGGTTATGAAGTGGTGGATGGTTATGAAGTGGTGGGGTGGATGATAGCCAAAGGTTTGTTGCCTTGTACCGATGGCCGTTACCCGATAGCCCAGTATAATAGTTTGCATGCCACGTTATTCAATGACTGGGCTTATGGAAAACTGGCCGTTCTGGACCACAATACGGGTGAGGTCATATCAATCTCTTTGGATGTTCTTCTGGAGGACAGTGAGGAAATAGAGGATTTTTTGCAGGACGTATGCCATTTCCACCTCAGTTCAATCAGCTGGATGCAGTTTAGCGGTGAGGTGGTTTTTATGGGGCCAGGTGACTACCGTTAGGTTTATTGGGCACCCCATCGGGGGTGCCGCAGTCCGCTGGTGTGGTTTCGCATTATTGTTTCCCTTTAACGCTTTATTTTATGATACCCAAAGAATTTATGACGTTGTTCGATAGCCTGAGCCGTTCTCACGGTAGTGCCGAGGTATTCAGGGATTTCTTGGATGTGTTCCTTTTCGTCCTTTCATGTGGTAAATACAGAGAGGATTATGCGAGAATTGACAGACTGTATGATGAACAGGAGAAAAGAACATTCATGCGGATGGTGCAGGTGGTGGCTGACCATTCTGAAGGGTTCCGTGACATAATTGGTGAGATTTTTATGGAACATATAAGTCACGGACATAACGGCCAGTTCTTCACGCCACAGCATGTTTCCGACCTGATGGCCGCTGTCACATGTGCCAATATCCGCCCAGGTCAGTCAGTCTATGACCCTACATGCGGTTCCGGTAGAATGTTGCTGTCGGCAGTCAAGAGTTTGAGCCGGACAAATCCGAATGACCGTATCTTCTGTTACGGTTCTGATATAGACCTGACCTGCGTGAAGATGACTGCCATCAACATGCTGATGAACTCCGTTCCCGGTGAAATTGCCTGGATGAATACACTCACACTGGAGCATTGGCGTAGCTATCAGCTCAATCTTGTGCGTGTGGCCAATGTCTGGCTGCCTACATTCACGGTGCTTGAAGCTGGACATACGAATCTCGTTCTCCGGGTACAAGAGTCATTGAAAAACCGGAAGGCCATGAGTGCCGGAGAATTACAACTGTCTTTTGACTTCTGAATTTTTTGCAAAAATAGCTTCTTTCATCTATTTTTGTAGGATACGAATACTTTTATCAATATAGTACGGATTCCGTAACGGAATCCGTACATTAATCAAACCCTATCGTATGACTGCTTATGACCATAAAATGAGACTGCTTGACCTGGATGGTAAGATTCAGGAGGCTGAAAGAGAAATGAAAGATATTCTTGACCAGCTGAACCTTGACCGCATTGACTCTTTGAATGATATAAGGGATGCAAGATTGAGGGCACGCTATGACCGTCTTCAGCTTAAAGTAAAGGACTTGAAGCGGAAGAAGAAAGGAGGATACCGGTACAATTCAGGTAGAAAATCCAAATATGACTGTTTTGAGACGTGTGTGATACGGGTTCCCAAAATTCTCAGGGAGGAAATCGAGCGTTTTGTAGAACAGAGGATGGCTCAATATGGTCGTGAGAAGCATCTTACTGAATACGAGAAGAAGAAAGAAGAGGAAAGGGTCAGAAAGAGAATGGAGGAAGAAGAAAAGAACTGGGCGTTCTGGCGTAAAAGGATACAGGGCTTGATGGATGATGCCGCTTCCGAAGAAGAACCTTCTGCATTGACCGATGAAGTACATGAGCCTTAAAAAGAGATATGGGTATGGATAAACTGATGGAAAATTTGGATACTGAGGTGAATTACCTGCTCCAAAAGGCCGGGAAAGAGGTCTTTGTGCGCATCCTTTATCCGGAGTTGAAGGTAAACAGATATGTCACCGTTGAAGATATTGCCCGTAAATATCCTAAGTTCGCCTCCTTTACCTCAGACTCTCAAAAGACCAGGTTGAGTAAGGCAAACAAGATATTTGCGTTGGGAAAGCTGAAGGAAGCTTTTCAGATAATTCTCCTGAGCAGGAAAGTCAAGAAAGAGATACTTCAGGAAGCCCGGGAAATCCTTAAACAGTTGTAGCCTATGATACCAGAAGATATGTCTGCCCTGTTGCCGGAATCATCGAAGGAGTTCCCATATTACGAATACCCGGCATACACCTTCGACAAGAAGTATGAGAACGACGAGTTCCAGAAGAAAGTGATCACCCTCGACAGCGGTTATCACCTGGTTCTGGCTCCTCCGGGATGCGGCAAGACGGATATACTTGCCGAAAGGGTGGTTCGTGCACTCTCATGCGGTGTGCCGCTGGATGACATGCTCTGTCTGACCTTCACGAACAGGGCGGCCAGAGGTATGCGCTCCCGAATACTCGAAAGACTGCAAACTTCAGGAGAAATGAGTCTGTTTGTCGGTAATGTACACCGTTTCTGTTCGCATTACCTCTTTGACAACAATGTGGTGGCACGTGATACGACCGTCATTGACGAGCAGGAAGCTTTGTCCATTATGGCTTCCATTTTCGGCTGGGATGAAGGTTCCCTGGCCAACAACGGCAACAAACGCATTCTTACCAATGCCATCAAGCTGCAGCACCTTGGATATATGATTGCCAACGGTTGTCCTAAAGAGTTCCTGCTGCACACCGACCTGTTCCGTACGTTTGACTATAAGACGCTGTTCAAGCTGGTGTCCCTCGACTACACGATGGAGAACTTTGCCGGACTCTATACTGGTACTGTTTTTCCGAAAGTTGATACCGGTCGGCCCTCACAGTACCTGGATGATTGTCTCCAACAGTTCAGGATGGCAAGAGAATACCAACAGTACAAGGAAGAAAGGAATCTGGTTGACTTCGATGACCTGCTTATTCTGACCTATATTCACGCTTCACGTCATCAGGACAGGCTGAAGAAATATTCCTGGATCCAGATTGACGAGGTTCAGGACCTCTCCCCTTTCCAGTTCGGTATCATCGACCTGTTTACCGACCGTTCCAAGGAAAACGTGACCCTTTATCTCGGTGACGAGCAGCAGGCAATCTTCTCATTCATAGGTGCAAAGCTCGCTACGCTTGAATGGTTACGTGAACGCTGCGGAGAGAACATGCACCGCCTGTATTTCAATTATCGTTCCCCGAAATATCTCTTGGATGTCTTCAACACATACGCCAACATGGAACTTGATGTTGACCCTCATTTCTTGCCCAAGACGAACAATCTTACTGAAGCCGGAC
>ULLG01023847.1_pt1 | contig 15939 bp, 7 predicted proteins | sample 1951341 | NCBI WGS metagenome assembly ULLG01 (sample SAMEA4835519, study PRJEB28245) | human gut metagenome | biome: gut microbiome; material: fecal sample | place: Denmark | collected 2008 | reverse complement strand
CAGCCACTAACGCGTGTCCTATCTCATGGTAAGCTATGATTTTCTTCTCTTCCGCAGAAACGACCTTACCTTTTTTCTGTACACCTGCTATCACGGTTTCCACACTTTCTTCCAAATCCGCAGTAGTCATTTCACTCCTTCCCATACGGACCGCCCTCAATGCCGCTTCATTGACAATATTGGCCAATTCTGCACCCGATGTACCCGCCGTAGCACGAGCCACGATATCTATATCCACCTCCTCATGCTTTACCTTCTTCAGATGCACGTTCAGAATCGCCTTCCGTCCCTCCAAGTCGGGCAATTCCATCTGGATACGTCTGTCAAAACGCCCTGGGCGAAGCAAGGCCTTATCCAAATCTTCCGGACGATTAGTGGCTGCCAATATCACAACTCCTTTCCGCCCGTCAAATCCATCCATCTCTGTCAACAACTGGTTCAACGTCTGCTCGCGCTCATCGTTTCCTCCCAGTCCACTGTCCCGTCGCTTGCCAATGGCATCTATCTCATCAATAAAGATAATACAAGGAGCTTTCTCGTTTGCCTGTCTGAAAAAATCGCGTACTTTTGCAGCTCCCATTCCCACAAACATTTGCACAAACTCGGAACCCGAGATGGCAAAGAAAGGCACTTTCGCTTCTCCGGCTACCGCACGTGCTATCAACGTTTTTCCCGTTCCCGGAGGCCCTACCAACAAGGCTCCCTTAGGCAACGAAGCACCTATATCGTATATTTCTGTGGCTTATGCAGAAATTCCACAATCTCTTTCAGCATTTCTTTGGCTTCGTTCTGTCCGGCCACATCGGCAAATGTCGTTTTGATTTCTGAGTCCGCATAAATCTTGGCCCCTCCATTTCCGAATGACATAAAATTACCTCCAGTCCCATACGGGCCTGGATACTTCGACTGGCTCGCTTCCCAATTACATAAAACAACAGCCCCGGCAGTACCCACATCAAGATAAAATTCAAGAATGGAGAATTCTCTTCAGGAACAATCTCTGTAAAAGCTACTTTACCATCCTCATTCGGGCTTTTTGCTTTCAGCAGCCTGTCCACCAACTGAGGGTCATTTATCTCTCCGGTCTGATAAGTCGTGACGTCTCCTTTATCGGCTACCGTAAAATAAATTTGTCCAGATTTAATCATCACCTCCTTTATCAACCCTTCTTCCATCTTTTCTATGAAAGTTCCATAATCTGTGGATTTGATTTTCTGTCCCGTCAAGTTCGGAAAAATCAACCAGTTCAAAAATAAGACAATCAATATGACCCATAAAAAGGTCACAAACGGATTTCCCTTCTGAAGGCGTGAATTCACAGTTTCTTGTTTCATGACGTTTCGTTCTTAATTTAAAAGCGAATATCGCCAATTATACCTAAAAAGAGATGGTTGATATGGCGAGAAGAGTGTGCTAAATTGCGCAAAATCAACGTCATGGTCTCAAGTCAGAATTATCCAGTAATTTAAATCTACTTATTCTGCAACCACATAATCTAAAAATGAGATATTTCTATTAATACATACAAAAAAACTTCTCTCACACAAAAGAAATGTTTCTGTGCGAGAGAAGTTCTTATTTATAATTCTTAAAAGAAAGATTAATTACCAGCCCGGATTCTGAGGCAACAAATTCGGATTACGCTGCAATTCACCTGTAGGAATTGGATACAGATACATCTTGTCCTCCCATGTACGGCTCTTACCTGCTGTATAAGAAAGGTCTGCATTTGTATAATTAGGATAAACAATCACATAGCCGGCATTAGAACGAAGCCCGTTTGCAGCCATACTAGATTCTGTTGATACTTTCTTACCCACATAGGTCATTACATTATTCACAATCTGACCAGCTTTCCAACGGCAGATATCATCAAAACGGAAACCTTCACCCGCTAACTCAATACGGCGTTCACGGCGGATTTCCTGTAACAATGGGCTAAGAGTATATCCATAATCAGGCCAATTCGGATCAGTAAATCCTACAGATAAAGTCAAATGCGGCATTCCTACGCGATCGCGTAACTTATTAATCGTTTTATCCAAATCTGGCTGAGAAATTGTACCCAACTCAGCCTTAGCCTCCGCATTAATGAGCAAGGTTTCCGCATAACGATAAGCAATACCATCTGCATCTTCCACATTATAACCTTCATGGGCTGTAGCCGGATCATATCCCTTAATAGACTGATAACCTGTAGGACAGAACTGTGTAATATAAGCATCATCACTACCCACCGCACTATAATTATCGTTTCCTGTAAAGAATTCGTCATTTCGAATCAACTGAGCGGCACGTGGGTCTCTGTTTGCCAGTTCTTGAACCAATGTCTCGTCATCCTTAGGATAAGAAGTCAAAGCTTTCGGCAATCCATCTGTATAAAGGAAGCAATCTACGAAATCCTTTGAGAAACCTGCACTAGCTTCCATAGCACCATGCCCCATATTATGTGTACGAATCGGATAAGAATAATCGATGTAAAGAATTGCTTCACTCAAATTACTTTTATCCTCCATAATGAACATATTGTAATAATCGTGCTTCGTATCTCCCGTATTATAAATAGAATAATGTCCGTCTTCAATCAGCTTATCAGTTTCACTTGCAGCTGCCTTCAACAAATCCTCATAAGCATATCCCAAATCAGAATGATATTTATAATATGTTCCTTCGTGCAAACATACACGTGCCTTTACATGGCGTGCAATGTCCTTATTTAAACGGTTAGACTCTTCTGAACCTTTTTCCGGTAACCAAGTAATAGCAAAATCCAAATCTGCAATAATCTTTTCAGCTACCTGGTTTCTAGGCATCTTTGAGCCATACAATTCTTCACTATCCGTTTTCAGGTCTTCCTCCAACCAAGGGACATCACCAAATGTCTTAATTTTGCTGAAGTATTCCAACGCCCGGAAGAAACGCATTTCTGCAACATAAAGGTTGATTTCTTCTTCTGAGCCCGTCACCGTATTATAATGCGTCATAAAATAGTTTATATTACGGATGTTGGACCAATTGCCTTTAGACCATAAACCATCTTCCGTCGGAACTACATACTCTCCCCACAAAAATTGATTGATACTGCTAGGCACCTGATCATCTGCATTAGTATCACCATAATTTGTCACTCCACCCGGCAACATGCCATAGAACGCGTTCGCATAAGAACGTAAATCTCCCGTTGAGGTCCAAAAAGTTTCATCGTTCAAACTTTGGGATGATCTCTCCAGAAAAGCATCATTACAACTTGTATGAAGCATCATTCCCACCACGGAATATAATATATATTTTAGTTTCATATCAGTAATAAATTAATAAATTATCAGAATGTAAGATTAACACCTATAGAGAAAGCTTTTTGTTGTGGATAGTCATACGGATTATCCAATTCTGGATCAAAACCTTCCGGCGTATGCTTAAACGTCAAAAGATTTTCACCTGTGAAATATACACGAGCTTTCTGGATTCCCCACTTCTGAGTCAAAGCTTCAGGTAATGTATAACCCAAAGACAATGATTTCAATCGTAAATAAGCCGCATTCAACAAATAACGTGTCTGGTTCTGTCCAAGAGCAGATCCACCATTAAAACGAGCTACTGGGAAATAAGCATCCGTATTGTTTTCACTCCAATAATCATTTGCATAAGCAGTCGGAACCTGCCACTGGCTACCATATTGCCATCTATAAGTGTTCGGCAATACCATGTCGCGTTTTCCTACACCTTGGAAGAAAATACCGAGATCAAAGCCTTTCCAGTCAGCTGTAATATTAAAGCCATAACGATAACGAGCACGATTATTACCAATAATCTTCTTGTCACCCGGGTTATCTACTGTATTTTCTCCGTTATTTACTACACCATCTCCATTAATATCAATGAACTTTATATCACCTGGAATTTTATGAATACCTCCGTCCAACTGTGACTGCTCGGGTGCTGAAGCTATCTCATCTTCAGACTGGAACAGGGTTGATTCATATCCCCAGATTTCACCAATAGTCATACCTTCATAATAACTTGCCGACAAAGATTTTGTAGGATTATCATACTTGGTAATCTTTGCGTATGTATCAGAAAGGTTAAAACCAACAGAATAATGTAATCCATTTTCCAATTGATCATTCCAAGACAATGCCAATTCCCAACCTTTCGTCACCATGTCAGATGCATTTTCCTGAGGCTCACTCATACCAAGGATATTAGGCAGCAATTTACCAGCGCCTAACATACCCGTTGTTTTACGCTGATAGTAGTCAAATGAACCAGTCAAGCGATTTTGCAGAACAGCAAAATCGAGACCCACATTCCACTGTGTTACTTTTTCCCATGTAACAGTACTACTAACCAAAGAACCTGGCAAAACATAAGTCACACGTTGTCCTCCCATCAAATAGCCGGTTGTACCTGTTCCATAATTGGACAAATAAGCATACCATCCATTATCCAATGCCTGATTAGCTTGGCTACCATAAGATGCTCGCAACTTCAAATCATCGAAGAAACCGTTAGTAGGATTCTTAAACCATGATTCCTCACCCAATCTCCATCCAACAGAGAATGAAGGACTGAATACAGCACGGTCATTTTTGGGGAACTTAGAAGAAAGGTCGTAACGTCCATTCAACTCCAACAAGTAACGGTCTGCAAACGTATAATTAATACGAGCAAAACCACTTCGAGTTGCCCAACTATCATCTGAATTACCTACATATTTTTCTCCCGTAGCTGCATTCATAGAAGGCAAATCATTAGAAATCAATTCATCACGTTCAGCATAGAACGCACGCGTATGTTTGGTTTCCTGATTATAACCTAACATCACCTTGAAATAATGCTTCCCGAATGTCCGTTCATAATTACCCACCAAATTAAATGAATTATATGTATCATTCTGCTGATGTTCATACGCATAGTTCGGATTCGTGTACTGGAAAACCTGCAAGAACTGGCCATCTGCTCCATACTCATTGAAAGACTTCACATGATTCTTGATATGTTCTGCATAATAATTAAAAGTATAATCCATCTTTATGCTCAATCCAGCCAATGGTTTCAATTCCAAAGCCAGTGTATTCCAAAAGTCATTCTTAGTAGTTGCACGGGTACCACCATCTTCCAAGACTGCAGCAAAGTTGGTATAGTTACCTTGTCCTGCCCAGTTACCATCCGGATGTTTTACAGGCATCAAAGGCTGAGTATCATTACCAATCCATGCACTACCATGTACATTATCCTGTGCAATACCATTCAACTCTGTACGAATAAATGAGGTCTTCATTGATACATTCATCCAGCTTGTAATGTCATAACTTACATTATTTACGACATTAAACTTACGGTATTTTTCATCACCATAACGTAAGATTGATCCCTGATTGGTATAGCCTACAGAAGTATAATACGTGGTTTTTTCACTACCTCCACTGATATTTACATTATATTTCTGTAAAGGATAGCTCTTCTTATAAATCTCATCCATCCAGTCTGTATTGCCACAATAAGCATATTTCCCCTGCTGACAATTACTATATTGCCAGCTACTAGGATCCGTGGCAATAAATACCGGAGAATTATTAACAGGATCCTCATAATACGCTTTGATGTGTTCCATCTCTTCTTGGCTGAAAAGATCACGACCATTGGTATTATTGTTGGCTGCATTCATCCATGTAGCATACTGCATGGAATCCATGTAGCTAGGACGAGTAGTAGGACTATTAAAAGATACTGAAGCATCCAAAGAAACACGAGTCGCCTGATTCTTCTTACCTCCCTTAGTAGTAATCAATACCACACCATACGCAGCACGCGCACCATAAATAGAAGCAGAAGCAGCATCTTTCAAAACAGATACACTTGCTACATCTTGTGGGTTGATCAAATTAGGATCCATTTCAACTCCATCCACCAAAACCAACGGTGAACCTCCATTAATAGATGTTTCACCACGGACATTGAAAGTTGAACCAGATCCAGGCTGTGCACTTGTGGTGATATTCAAGTTAGGAATCGTACCTTGAAGACCTTGTCCCAAATTTACAATAGGACGTTCCGCCAAAACTTTCTCATCAACCGCGGAAACCGCACCTGTCAAGTTGGCCTTTTTTACAGTAGCATAACCAACCACAACAACCTCGTCCAAGACTTCAGTGTCTTCCTTCAACATAACTTTCAAAGGTTTTCCATCCCATACAATTTCTTGTGTTTTATATCCCACATAAGAAATCATAATAACATCACCTTTTTTCACATTAGGAATATTAAATTCCCCCTCTAGTCCAGTAATTGTTCCATTAGTCGTTCCTTTCACAACGACAGAGGCTCCAATGATCGTTTCTCCATTCCGATCCACTACAGTACCCGTACAAGAAGTCTGTTGTACAACTTGCAAGTTCATTGCATCCACCTCAGGCATAGCCATAATCCCCAGTGGGAGACCTGAAAAAAGCAAAAATGCACTTAGTGATTTTAAATGCTCCTTAGCCATAGATTTAAGTTTAATAGATTAATATTTGTATATAAATTATGTCTTATTTCTAATTCTCTAACCTTTACATGTGTCCCCCTTAATTAAAAAAGAATAAGCTTTTCACAGCATTAGAGCTTTATTAATTGGATTTCACCTCTGCAAATATATAAATATTTTATTATAAAATGACATATACCCCCATATTATTTCATAATATAATTTATATCTACTTACTTTTTTATGAAACAATCAAGGAAAAAGGAATAATCCAAAATCTCATATTATCCCTATAACAAGACATATACGAAGAATACATACTGAATAAGTCTTAAAAATATCAACATTTTGAATCAACAAATAACAGAATCTTTAACATATAAAGAATAAGAAGAAAAACATAGACTTTACTTTATAAATCTCCATTCCTCAGCCAAATTTACTTAATAAAGCATTTTCAAAATGTATACTTTACAAAGTAAGTCTCTCATAATTTTTTTTATCTTTGCCGTGTCTAGAAAATATTTTCTGCCATGAAAAAGGATCTACCGTTCTTTATTATAAGTTTATTTTTAGCTTCTACCCTCCATGCCCAGCAAACCAACCTGCAACGGGCCGCAAACATTCTGAAATGGATGAAAGATGCCCAAAGCGACAGTATCTATGCCTGTTTTGATGCAAAGATGCAACAGGCTGTACCTTTGTCACAGTTAAAAGACATGTGGGCACAGGTGGAGCAACAACTCGGCCCGTTAGAAAAAGAGAAAGAATGGACACAAGATGCCATCAACGGTACGGTAGTTTACTATACTGACCTGAAATTCCAACGTGCTCCGTTGCGCTTTCTAGTGGCTTTCAATGCCGAGAAAAAAGTGAGCGGACTCCGCTTGCTGCCAGTTCCTCCAGAAGAAAAACCGTTGATCGCCCCGTTCGACAGCGTGCATCTGGAAGAATCACCTATTGAAGTGACTACCGGAAATTACAAACTACCCGGCACCCTTACCCGTCCGAAAGGCAAGGCCCACCTCCCGATTGTCATATTGATACATGGTTCCGGCCCACAAGACAGAGACGGAAGCATCGGTCCCAACAAAATTTACCGGGATATTGCCTGGGGACTGGCCGCTCAAGGCATAGCCGTACTTCGCTATGACAAACGCACTTATGTATATGGGAAAGCCTCCGTTCCGGAAGGCAAAGAAATCACTCCCGATGAAGAAGTTATAGAAGATGCCGTTTCGGCTTGTCAGCTGGCGGCCTCTATGCCGTTTATAGACAAACAGAAAGTATTCCTGGCCGGACACAGCCTAGGAGGATTGCTGGCCCCGCTTATCGCTACCCGTTGTCCGTCGGTTACCGGACTTATTCTGTTGGCCGCTCCTTCCCGGCCACAGGATGATATCATCAAAGAGCAACTGCGTTACCTGGCTTCCCTGAACGGAAATGCGGACGAAACGCTTCTCGCCCAGCAATACCAGCAAGTGAAAGCCGCTGCCCCCCAAATATACTGGAACTATCTGGACAAATATGCCCCTGTCATGACTGCCTGTTCCTTGTCTGTTCCCATGCTCTTCCTGCAGGGAGAACGTGATTATCAGGTGACGATGCAGGATTTTGCCATGTGGAAACTGGGGATGTTCGGAAAAACGAATGTAACGTTCCTCTCCTATCCGACATTAAACCACTGTTTCATGGAAGGTACAGGAAAATCGACGCCGATGGAATACAATCACCCCGCACGAGTTTCTGAAAAAGTAATGGAAGATATAGCAAAATGGGTCACCCAAGAATGAATGACCCATTTTGCTATCTGTAAAACCAGATGATTTATTTTCCAGTTTTGATTTTATCCCATGATGGAGGAGTGACTCCCATCAAATTACGGACAAAGAAATCATATCGTTTGTGTTCACCGAAATCTTCTCCCATGGTGTGGTGAGCACCCGGAATCACTACCAGTTCAAAGTCCTTATTGGCTTTTTCCAGGGCATTGACTACCTGCATCGTAGAAGACGGGTCCACATTGTCATCCAATTCGCCGACCACCAGCATCAGCGGACGAGTCAACCGATAAGCATTGTCCACATTGGAACAAGCGCTGTAAGACTCATCTACCGGATAACCCATCCAGAGTTCATTCCACCAGATTTTATCCATACGGTTGTCGTGACAGCCACAAGCGGAATAAGCCGCCTTGTAGAATTCCGGATGGAACAACACGGCACCTGTAGATTCCTGTCCACCGGCAGAACAACCGAAAATACCTACACGGTCGATATCCATATAAGGATATTTCTGTGCGGCAGCCTTAATCCAGGCAATATGGTCGGGCAGTCCAGCATCTTTCAAGTTCTTGTAGCACACTTCCTCAAATTCTTTGGAACGGAAAGAAGTGGTCATACCATCTACCTGTACCACAATAAATCCAAGTTCAGCCAAAGAAGTCATCCACCAGTTATAAGAAGAGAATGTTTTCGGCACATACTGGTCGCCCGGACCGGAATAAATATATTCAATCACCGGATATTTCTTTGACGGATCGAAATTGGACGGGCGATAAATGATTCCCCACATATCGGTCTTTCCGTCACGACCTTTGGCAGTGAACACTTCGGGCGCCTTCCATCCGTTAGCCAGCAGTGCAGAAATATCCGCCTTTTCAAGTTGCATACGGATTTTTCCATTCTTCGCCTCACGCAACACAGCTATCGGCGCCTGGTCTACCTTACTGTACACATCCACCAGATACTTATAATCGGGCGAGTACCAGCATTGATGCATACCCTCTTCGGGAGTCAGTTCCACCAGATTGCTGCCATCGAAATTGATTCTGTAATAATGAATCAGATAAGGGTCTTCCTTTTTATTCATGCCATTGGCAGAAAAATAAATCACCCCGTTAGCCTCATCCACATACTGAACGCCGCGCACGTACCATTCACCTTTGGTAATCTGGTTCAACGGTTTCCCGGTAGCACGGTCGTACATATACAAGTGATTGTAATTATCCCGTTCGCTCGACCAGATAATCCGCTTACCGTCGCTCAGGTAATTCCGGTAAATACGCGGATAGTTCACGTATTTCTCTTCTTTCTCTTCAATCAACGGACGAACCTTGCCATCGACTGCCGACATTTCCAATACCCGATATACCTTGTGACCACGTTCGTTGTATTCAAAGGTGATGCCTTTGCTGTCTGCATTCCACATCGGAGCCGACAAATCATATTGGTGACTGAACAACTCTGTGGAAGGAATCAATCGACGACCGGATTCCACCTCAAAAATGCAGGGTACCTTGAAGCGCAGTTCATCACCCGGTTTGGCGTACTCCTGCTTGTGCAGCTTAGGCTGTGACTGGTCGGCAGGAGAAGACTCCACATAATATACATAGCGTTTCTCTACCGGACGGATCCGACAAGACACCACCGACTTGGAGTCGGGCGACCACTGGATATAAGAAGAATAGTAGTTGCTCAACGTACCGTCCTGGCTCAGCTGTTTTTCCTTTCCGGTAGCCACTTCACGCGCATACACGTTGTCGTTCTTGATAAAAGCCACCCATTTTCCATCAGGAGATGTTACCGGACGTCCGTCTTTTTCATCGTCTACTTCCATCCAATGACGTTCTTTCCCACGGGGAGGCACCGTTCCTTCATCCAGCAAGCGATTATGCTTGATGCTGTAAGCCCAAAACTTTCCGTCCAATTGAAAGCGCAACGTATCAAGCGATTCATTCAGCCAGCAATTCTGAAGCGGAAGATGATACGCATCCATTTTACGACCGGACTTTTCAGATAGAGCACTGGCCATCTTCTGCTGATCGAACAAAGCTGTTCTTTTGGCAGATGCCGCATCCACTTTGACATACTCCTTCCCTTTCTCAGTCTGACGTACATACCAGAAAGAGGAAGTATGTTCCACCCATTGTGGTACCACTCCTGCATAAAGCACCTGATTCATGCTGTATTTCTCTCTCAACGCATAAGCCCGGTTGTAATCATCGACCGTACCCTGCGCCCACAGTGGCAGGCAAGACACACCTCCCAGCATAACGGACAAAAGTCCAGATTTCCAAAAATTGTTTCCCATTGTGTTTTATTTTTAAAATTCGGGACTTCAAATATTCTTCCATCATACCAAAGAATATCCAAAGCCCCGAATCTAGTTGCATTATTATCTATTTATCATGGTTATTTTACTTCCCATTCATACAATCCAGAAGAATTTTTATCCGGCTGAACGACTTCCAGTTTTACAGCCTTGGTTTTTACCGATTCAAATTCTACCGTGTTCGGATTGCCTTTCTTCACGCCATATTCCGAGATGTTCTGTACCGGAGTCCAGTTGCCGGAAGCATCCTTATAATAAATCTTCCAAGACTTCGGCACACGGCAACCACCCCAGGGTGCATCGTCATACCAGTAAACCGTAGAGCTGGACACTTCCATTTCTTCCGGGAATTCGTAGGAAATCCATTCCGTAGTACCTTCTTTCGGCCACCAGTGATAGTAAGGAATGGTACGGTCGTTTTCATCTTTCGGTACCAGCCCGTCGGTAATGGCAGACAAAGAAGTCACTTTATGGGATGCATCTATCTTACTCTTGGAAGCCAGAGTAGGAATCGCCACCGGACGAGTGGCACTTACTTCATTCGGCAACCATACTGCCATGTTACCGGCTCCGCGATGTGCCCATGCATAATACGGAATCATTGTCAGTGTATGATCTTTAGCCACCAGACGACCCGACTCATCGTATTCCAAGGTCTGGGCCTGTGTCTTGATTTCATTGATGCCATACAGCAAATCCGGTTTTTCTACCACCTCGAACTTCGGCGTGCGGTTCATCAAGACACTCAACACATCGAAATCATTGTCCGGCCATTCCGCACAATAGACAATCGGGCCCCGTTCTACAGAAACCCGGCCACGGTCGGCTTCCACTTTACCGTTGGCTCTTACCGTACGCACATTCATGTCGAAATGGATTTCCACCTTATCTCCCTTCTTCCATTTCCGATTGATGGTGAGATAACCTTTCTGCAAATCCGATTTCACCTCTTGTCCGTTCACTTTCACACTGTATTTCGGACGACTTCCATCGGTATAAGTGTACAAATCACTCGGAACCACCTGATTGCGTACCCATCCCGGAATACGAATCTTCAGGGCAAACTGTCCGGCTGAATTCCGGTCGACGGCCAACGTGATGTCTCCGTTCCAAGGATAGGAAGTGGTCTGTGACAAAGTCACCTTCTTGCCGTTTACTTTCAACGTGGCATTGTTCGCAATGAACAAATTGACATACACATCCTTGTCCTTCACCGCATACACATAACCCGGTACAGACGGAATGAAACGGCAGATGTTAGACGGACAGCAGGCACAACCGAACCACGGCTGACGTTGGTGCTGCCCCATCGACTCCAACGGGTTTGGATAGAAGAAAGCGCCTCCATCCAGTGACACGCCTGAAATCAGTCCGTTGTACAACGTACGTTCCAGCACATCATAATACTTGGAATCCCCATGCAAGAGGAACAGACGGTAGTTCATATATACATTTCCGATAGCCGCACAAGTCTCACAGTAAGCCGACATGTTGGGAAGTTCATAATTCTTTCCGAAAGCCTCTCCATTGTTAGTGGCACCAATACCACCGGTAATATACAATTTCTTGGAAACGATATTCTCCCAAATACGGTCGATGGCATGCACATACGCTGTATCTCCCGTCAAGGCAGCCACATCGGCCATACCTGAATACATGTAAGCCGCACGTACGGCATGACCTACTGCCTCATCCTGTTCAATCACCGGCTTGTGAGCCTGACTGTATTCGTCACGGCGGGAAGTGTAGCCACGCTTGTCCAGGAAGAATTTTGCTTCATCCAGGTATTTCTGGTCACCTGTTACCAGATACAATTTGGCCAATGCCATTTCTGCAATCTGATGGCCCGGCACACGCACCAGTTGTCCCGGTTTATCTCCGATTTCCCGGCAGACACAGTCCGCATAACGAATCGCAATATCCAGAAAGTTACGCTGGCCCGTAGCCTGATAATGTGCAATGGCTCCTTCAATCATGTGTCCCAGGTTATAGAACTCATGACTCAGTTCTTCCACCTTTTCCCAGCGTTTGCTACCCGCCCATTCATGCGGATGTTTGGGATTCATGGTACGTGACGTGTACAGATAACCGTCGGGTTCCTGTGCAGCAGCTACAATGACCAATACACTGTCAATATACTTTTTCAGTTTCTCATCCGGATACGTCTGAAGCAGATAACTTGCCCCTTCAATCGTCTTGTACACATCCGTATCATCAAACGAATACCCCGTCACCTTATTGTTCTCACTCGGATGAGCGGCCATTTCAAAATTCTTGTAACGTCCGGTTTCTTCACATTTGCTGAAAGCCAGCGGAATCGTCACTTCACGGCTTGCCTTCAAGCGTTGTCCCCAAAAAGAATCCGTCAGTTTTACCGAAGTAAACGGAACAGGATCAATCGGATAGCCATGTGCCTGAGGTTTCTTCTGTGCGTATGCCCCGCCTCCTATCAACGAAAAGAGCAGAGCTGAAATCACTAGTTTTTTCATGGTTTCATGAGTTGTTTTAAGGTTGTTATTGTCATTTTTTCAACGGAAGGGCCTCATCCCAAATTTTCAACGCATGCACATAACCGCTGAACGGCCAGTTGCCTTCCGCATTTTGACCCAAAGTTACAAATTGTATCGGTTTTATCAGTAATTGAATATCTTTCGAACTGATTAATTGGTCATTTATGTACACGTTTTCTATTCTTCCATCAAAAACCACATAAATGTGCTGCCATTTTCCTGCCAATGTTTGGGCATCCTTATAGCCCACATCTTCATACCAGCCATAATGATTCAGCATACCACAGCGCGGTTCTGTCCCGTTCACCAGCATGATTTTTTCCATTTCATCGTGTGAACTGGTAAAATCGGCCACACATTCATTTTCCGCCAGTTCCGGATTCAACACCCACGCCTCCAATGTGTAAGGTGCATTGTCACGAAGCGTAGCCGGCAACGTAAAGCTGGAACGGAAGAACTGCTCGCCTTCAAAGCAGAAAGCCTTCTTTCCTTGCACTTCCTCCACCACTACCGGCGCCTTCTGTGCCTCGAAATAACCTTCCACTACACCCTTATTCGGAATATAACCGACGGTATCCCCCACAGCAAAATCCTCTGCCGTCATAGACACCAACAACCCTTTCTTTACACAATCGGAAGGTTCCACACGCACCAGTCCCACTGTCGCATCGTATTCCTTCTCCGCTTCTTCCTGTTTCCAGTTATAATACCGGAAATTCGTCACGGCCAGTTCCTGACCTGAAGCCTGAATCACCACTTTCCCGCGTTGCACATAGTCTTCTGCAGACTTGAAAGTCCAACGGTTGTTTTCATACACCCAGACAGTAGCCGTATGTTCCTCCTTCGGATTAATAACCGGTGATTCGAATTCCAGCTGCGTACCCGGTGCCAAGACTATGGCTTCCTGTCCTCCTATACGCTTGCGGGAAACCTGTCCGGCCTTCAACCGGAAAACGCCGCCCAACATACCACCGTCGTTCTTCCATTCCGTACCATTCCAGTCCAAGCCTGAAAGCCCCATCCACAGTTGAGGAGAGGCCGTTTCATACGCCCCAAACACCTTGATGTTCCACAACGCACCGGCAAAACCGTTTTTCTGTGTACCCGTGGTTGTCAACCGTACATAACGTGCATCCGTATCTCCAAAATCCACCATCGGACTTCCAGCCAAGTAATTGTGACGCTTGTCCGCAAAAACCTTCCACCGCTTTCCATCCACCGAGGTTTCAATCACATACTGATAATACGATGTACCATATTCAAACTGCGTCCAGATGGAACGTATCTTCTCCACCTTCTGCAAATCAATTTCAATCCATTCCTGCCCCATGGTTTTCGGACGCCACAACGTTCCGTTATTGTCATCCACCGCATATTCAGGCAAGAAATTTGCATCATAATACGAAGAAGCCTTGACCGGTTTCCCGTATGCCAGGTTCTTCGATTTCAAGATACTTTTGGCAAAAGCGCCGACTCCGCTGTGTGTCCCTTCCACCGGTACAACCGAACCATCGGCATTAAACTCTAGCTTGTCTATGCAAAGCTGGCGATGGAATCCCCGGTTGGAATGAGGATTGTCGTGACGATGATAGACAATATAGTAATTGTTGCCTTCCTTCAGAATACTGTGATGTCCCGGACCATGCACCGTGCCGTCGGTTGATGTTTTCAGTACCGTGCCTCTGTACGTATAAGGACCGAGCGGTCCCACCGTACTTGTAGCGTATTGTACATGATAGGTACTGTCATGACAAGAATCGGAAGAATACATGAAATAATAAATTCCGTTCCGCTTCATGACAAACGGAGCCTCAAAAAAGTCCTTCACCTCCGTATTCGGAATCAATTTCGTTTCCACAAAACCTTTCATGTCGGGTGTCATTTTTCCCGCCCCGCAACCGAAGCCTTTGTAAATACCCCATGTTCCCCAGTACAGATACACGGAACCATCGTCATCCACAAACGACTGTCCATCCAGCGTAATCGCATTTTTTACAAACCGGTCGGGTACCAGTACTGCTTCACTCTCTCCGAGCACGTTCTTCCACGGGCCACGTGGCGTTTCGGCCATTCCTTCATACACATTACACGGCTGGCAATAGAACATCCGATACGTTCCATCCGTATGCTTCATCACATCCGGCGCCCAAATCCAATGGCTGTCCGGCCAGTTCATCGGCATAATGGTCCAGTTCTCAAAATCCTTGCTGCACCACACCTGTGAAGGGCCAAAGCCGGCCCCACTTCCATCGGTCGTGGCATATACATAATACGTGTCACCAAATTTCTTTACAGTAGGATCTGCAAAATAACCGGGAATAAAAGGATTGCCTGCTCCCGGTGTATTCCACTCCACTTTCTGTGAATACATCGCACTAAAGGCCATTCCCAAAAACAGCCCCGTCAAAACTTGCTTTTTCATTCTTCTCTCCCGTTTTGATATCATGGATGAACTTCATTCAAAATAGGTATCTCTATCTCATAAAAATACTCCTTCAGCAGCTGATACATCTCCGGATCGTACGATTTCAGTTTTGTACGACGATTCATGGAATTATGCACCTTGTTGGGAGTCTCCGAATAACGGTTGCAGTTGAAGAACGATTGTACACACTCTGCAAAATACTCTTCCTTGTTTGAGATGGCATACGTATCTTTCCACAACCCCTTGGCAATGGCATGCTGCATACATTTCTCCAAACGGTCGTTAAAATCAGGTTCTACCCCCACAATACCGATGGTATGGAACAAATGCGCGAATTCATGAATCAGGATATTCTCGCCCACATAACGGTCGCCCGGCAAGGCCAGTACATTCTCCTCTCCACAGCTGGCCGAGAAATCATC
>ULLG01005646.1_pt1 | contig 16876 bp, 15 predicted proteins | sample 1951341 | NCBI WGS metagenome assembly ULLG01 (sample SAMEA4835519, study PRJEB28245) | human gut metagenome | biome: gut microbiome; material: fecal sample | place: Denmark | collected 2008 | reverse complement strand
CTCGTTGGTTCGAGTTACCATAACATACCATAATAAAAACCTCCCACAAGGGGAGGTTTTTATTATGGTGGGCGATTGCAACCACTCGGACGAAATATCTCAAAATAAAGATAATAGACCAGAGCAATGCCCTAAATATCGCTTATACCGCCGAGGGAACATCACGATAAGTAAAAAACACCAAAATGATTTTGATATTGCTTAGATTTCCTCTTTTGAAACGTTGCCGAAGTATATGTCCGATAAACTGCTTCAGGAATAAGCTAATACGCCGCCAATGTATAATCAAGAGACAAACAAGATGGTCCGAAAATTCTACCCGCTAAATACTTGCCAGGAACATTTGCATCAGTTTCATAAAGCCCTCGCGCCACCTGTATCAATCTTCCGGACTGAATTTCTCGGCGAATTTTTCCCTTAACATCGGTATATTTCCGAAACTTCGGTACTAAATCATCAAGCGAAAATATCATATTTCCTCCAGTTAGTTTTATAATGACAAACCTTTAGGAGCAAATAAAGCATTTCTGGGAATAATTTTACATCAATATTGTAGCTTTTTCACAAAATTATCATTTGTAAATATTGTATTCCATTTGCAAAGATAAGCACCTTCAAAACTCAAATGGAATTTGTGATAGTTTATCTCATCTGTAAAATAACAATAATTTCCCATGGAAACATCCGGTAGATATATCAGAAGGAAGCATTTATCACAGTTCTTTAAATAGCTACTGATTTTTTTATTTTTCTTATCAATCTCTACCTGAAGTTCATCAAACGGATTTTCCCTACTGTAGCATTCGTTATTAACTTGGCAATTAAATTTACCATCCATATTTTCAAAACCGCTGATCGAAATATTGAAATATTCTCCTTGCACAAGAATACTTTCTTTAACAAAACAAGGCCATCTCTTCAAGTTTTCAACATTTCTATCAATAATTTGTTCTATCCCAGATTTTATAGCCTGTTTGTTATAAATATCCCAAAAGCCGGGATTATAAGCCGCATCAAACATTTCTTTATAAGTTCGCGCTTGGCTCGCTCGCCGATTCCATTGATCAATTAAAATGGAAACATTTACCCCATACTCCTTTTGAGCATATTTGCATACTTGATTCCCGATAGACATTAAATGTTGCAAAGCTCTTCCGTGACGACTTTTAACAATGAATTTAGTTACTTCCAGTCCAATTTTTTGATTATCTTCCGTCATAAAAATAAAATCAGGAGCTTCTGCATCCAGACAAGACACTATTTTGTTTTGTTGATACCACTTTTGGCCTTCATCTGAAGATAAAAAATATTGCAAATATTCCCGTTCCTCTATTTTTTTATCTTGAGACATAACCCTTAATCCTTTGTCTTACTCAAATACTCAAGAAAAGTTTGACAGCCCTCCACAATATCCCAGTAAGTCTCGTCAAAATTACCGGTGTACCACGGATCTTTAATATTACGAGGCTGTGCTGTCCAATCCAACAAGCGGTGAATTTTATGTTCTGTATCCAATCCTACAATGGATTGAATATCTTCAATATTGCTGTCGTCCATGGCTATAATATAATCAAAATGCGCATAATCCGCCGGACGGATACGCCGGGAATAATGTTCATCAAACGGCACGTGCATCGATTTTAACATTTCACGCGTTCCATGATGAATACCCGCGTGGCACATCTCATTATAGCTTTCAGTAGCGGCGGAATCTATTTCAAAATTATCCAATAGCCCTCTTTCCGCAACCATCTGCTTAAAAACAAACTGCGCCATCGGAGATCGACATATATTTCCAAGACATACAAAAAGAACTTTAATCATAAAAATCACCTTTATTTATGAGATAAACTATGTAATTTCTAAAAAAAAGCAACAAAAAACTCCCTCATACTAAAAAGTATAAAGGAGTTTAGTTTGATTTACGGTAGCATTACGATGCTCTCACCAGTTCCCTTTCATCAACATGAAAAATTTTGTTGTTTTCGGGGTTATTACATTCTGGACAGATAGGTATAATATAAAGTCCTGGAATTCTATACCATCTACCATCACTGTGCTGTTCAGCTTTTTGGACATGCCCGCCGCATAAATTTCTGGTAGACTTACCACAGTTTCTGCAATATGTAGCTGTCTTATTGGTTTTTCTTTCCCAAAAATCAAGCCAACTATCATATTCATTTGGACATTTTTTATCGGATGTCCCAACCGCATTTACGACGTATACCATCGCATTTTCTCCTATTTTAAGAGAGTGGTGTGTCGGCTGCATACCACCAATTTACAGTTGACTTCTCTTAAAAAGGTGTTATAGAATGTTGCTTGTCTAGAGGTCATTCTATTGGCCAAACCTTTTAAAAGGAGTCATTCCAAGAGGAACGACTCCTTTATATTATTTAAAATTTAGTGAGTCAAGTGTTATTTTTTACCGCCAAATATAATTTTGGTATTTAAATACTTAAAAAAGATATTGACATTAACAACTTGATGTGGTATACGCGCTATATAATATAGATAGGAGTGCTATATCATGAGAGATACTCAGTCATTTGAGAATATTGTTCGAACGGTTGATTGCTTGAGAGGGCTTGTACATCCCTCACAGGAAGACACTGCAATATATATTGTAAAAGAACTTCAGAGGGCGTTCTCTTCTTCCTCGGTTTATGATGATGAATTGTGGATGGAATGTGAAAAATTATCTCGTCAATTAGATGTATCCATTCCTTTTATAAATAAGCAAGCATTGAGATCAGCTTTTAATTTTATGACCGATGATATCGACTACGAAATATTGTTAGCATTGAAAGCTAGATATACAACCAAGGCATTAAACGCTTCTTTTTTGTTAAAAACATTTTTTGATCTTGTTGTGCGGAATATAAAAAATCCTGGCTACGCGATGTTAATATCTGAAGGCGAAAAATTTGCCCCTTATTTAACATCAATTGTGAAGAACAATGAAAATTGTCGATATACAATAACGACTGCCAGGAAATTTGAATATGTTTTGCTGACTGAAATATTTAAAAATCACAGAAATGTACAGATAGAGCAAACACAAATATATGATGCTGATTTTAGTAATGAAAAATTTGACACTATTTTGAGTGTTCCAAATTTCGGAACAAGCCAATCGTATAACAGAAGTAATCAATTTATGTGCAAGGAGTATGAACTTATTGCCACTGAAAATTTATTATTGCACCTATCTCCTGTTGGAAAGTTAATTATTTTATTGCCCTCTCGTGTTACGTTCGCAGCTGGTCGTGTCAGAGATTTTAGGCGCTTTATCCAGCAGTCTTACTCATTGGATGAAATCGCAGAATTACCGGCAGGTGTTTTATCTAATACCGGTGTCAAAACATTTTTATTCACCATTTCTGCAAAAGGCAATGAAGATACTTCAATCAAGCGCTATGTTTTTGAGAATGATAATCCGGTTAATCGCCGCTTAGGAAGTTTATCGCTTAAATTACAGGATGAAACCTTTATTATGCCGGAAGAACTTGATGCTCTTGGCGATTGGAACGTAGATAAAATTTTTGCTTCACAAGATGATGATTGGACGCAATATCAAAATTCATCGGTTCGAAAGATACCGCTAAAAGATGTTGCAGAAATTTTTAGAGGCAAAGCTATTACTGAAAAAAATCCAACTGGCTCCATTGGTGTTGTAAATATATCTAATATTTTAGAGTACGACATAGATTACAATTCGCTCGATCATCTGGAAGAGCAAGAACGTCGGGTTGCTAACTATATTTTGAAAACTGACGATTTATTGCTTCCGGCACGAGGGACTGCTATCCGGACAGCTGTATTCAATGAGCAGACATATCCTTGTATTGCCTCATCAAATTTAATCGTTATCAGACCAAAATCTGGTGCATTATCTGGAACGTACCTAAAATTATTTCTGGACAGCGCTATCGGTAAAAAGCTGATTAAATCAACTCAACAAGGCACTGCCGTTATGAACATTAGCTACCGGGACCTTGAAAATATTGAGATTCCTTATCTTCCGTTTGAAAAGCAAATAGAAATAGCTAAAAAATACCAAGATGGCCTCGCAAAATACCAAGAAACGATATCTTCTGCAGAAGAAAAATGGCAAGACACGGTAAGAGAATTAGAACAAAATTTATAGGACTAGAATATGACTAAAGCAGTAACAGAAGAAACCACAAGTCAAAAGCTTTTCTCCCATCTATTTGAAGCATGCAATATTCTGCGTGGTCCAATTAATCAGGACGAATATAAAAGCTATGTTACCCCGATTTTGTTTTTCAAACGTATTTCGGATGTTTATGACGAAGAAACGCAGGAGGCCTTAGAAACATCTGGTGGAGATGAAGAATTTGCGTCATTTGCTGAAAACCACCGCTTTATCATTCCAGAAAATTGTCACTGGAACGATGTTAGAGAAAAAACACACAATATCGGTTCTGCTATAATTAACGCTATGACCGGCATTGAGCGTGCCAATCCAAAAACCTTATCTGGTGTGTTCAGTAGCTTTGATGATGCCAACTGGGCTGATAAGAGCAAACTTTCTGATGAGCGCTTAAAGGACTTAGTTGAGCACATGTCTAAAATAAAAGTCGGCAATAAAAACTACTCCGATGATGTTATGGGTGATAGTTATGAATACCTCATCAAGAAATTTGCGGATATGTCAAAGAAAAATGCGGGAGAATTCTATACCCCACGTTCTATTGTGAAATTGCTGATTAACTTTATCAAACCACAAGATGGTGATACTGTTTATGATGGCGCAATGGGAACCGGAGGTATGTTAATTGAAGCTATACGCCATATGAAGCATACCCAAAGCTCTTATGGTAAAATTTATGGCCAAGAAAAAAATCTGGCAACCTCTGCTATCGGTCGGATGAATTTATTTTTGCATGGCGCCAGAGATTTTAATGTCGTTCAGGGAGATACTTTAAGAAATCCGGGATTTTTGAAACGTGGAAGTTTACAGACTTTTGATTGTGTTATCGCAAATCCGCCGTTTTCACTTAAAAATTGGGGTGCAGAAGCGTTTTCTTCCGATATATATGGTCGTAATATCTGGGGATGTCCGAGTGATTCGTGTGCTGACTTTGCTTGGTTGCAACACATGGTTTCCTCTATGGATCCGAAAAATGGTCGTTGCGCCATTATTTTACCGCAGGGCGTTTTGTTCCATGGTGGTAAAGATGGTGAGATGCGTCAAAAATTGGTAGAATCTGATAAACTTGAAGCCATTGTTACCTTTGTCAGCGGTGTATTTTACAGCACCGGTGTTTCCGCTTGTGCTTTAATTCTGAATAACAATAAACCGGCCGAACATAAAAATAAAATATGTCTGATTGATGCTTCCAATATTTATACACCGAAGCGCGCTCAAAACATTATGACTGATGATGATATTCAACAAGTGTGTGACCTTTATGCTGATTACAAAGATGTGATTGAAAAGTGCAAAATTGTAACACTGGATGATATCAAAGCCAAAGACTATACACTTTCGGTAAATTCCTATATTGAGAAAAAACAGCAAGAAACAATTGATCCGGCTGTTGTCAAAAAAGAATTTTTAGAAGCATTAAGTGCTGTTACAACAGCAGAAGATAAATTAAAACGGTTGCTCGTTGAAGGAGGATATATCCATGAGTAGAATTAGTTTAGAAGAATTAGAAAGCTATTTGTGGTCCTCGGCCGTTTTGCTCCGGACACATATTGATGCCGGTGCTTATAAACAATACATTTTCCCGTTATTGTTTTTTAAGCGCATTTGCGATGTTTATGATGAAGAATGTGCGCAGATTTTGAAAGAATATGGTGAAGAAGCACTCGCTTGGGAAGAATACCATCGCTTTATTGTTCCAGAGGGACATCATTGGAAGGATGTGCGTTCTGTTTCATCAAATGTCGGAGTTGCCATTGTGCATGCTTTACAGGCAATAGAAAAAGCCAATACCGAAAAATTACATGGTGTTTTCGGTAATGCGGCATGGACTAATAAAAATCGTCTGCCGGATACCTTGCTAAAAGATTTAATTGAGCATTTTAGCAGTAAAACACTTTCTATTGCTAATTGCCCGGAAGATGAACTTGGTCAAGGTTATGAATACCTAATTAAAAAATTTGCTGATGATAGCGGCCATACGGCACAAGAGTTTTATACCAATCGAACCGTTGTTCATTTAATGACCGAGATATTAAAACCAAAATCCGGTGAATCGGTATATGATCCGACTTGCGGTAGTGCTGGTATGCTGATTTCTTGCGTTTCACATTTGCAAAAATTAGGACAAGAATGGCGCAACGTTAAACTTTATGGTCAGGAAATTACGCAATTAACTGCCGCCATCGGTAAAATGAACCTCTTTTTACATGGTATTAAAGACTTTAAGATTGTTAATGATGATACGTTAAAAAATCCGGCATTTACCGAACGTGGTGAATTAAAAACTTTTGATGTTGTGCTTGCCAATCCGCCATATTCAATAAAACAATGGGATAGAGCCGCTTTTGAAAATGATAAATGGGGCCGCAATATTTTAGGCACGCCACCGCAAGGTCGTGCTGACTATGCGTTTTTCCAACATATTATCAAAAGTATGGATAAAAAGACCGGCCGTTGTGCAATTTTGTTCCCACATGGCGTATTATTTCGTCAGGAAGAAAAAGATTTGCGCGAAAACTTGGTAAAAATGGATATTTTGGAGTGTATCATTGGTTTAGGACCGAATTTATTTTACAATTCCCCGATGGAAGCCTGCATTGTAATCTGCAAAATGAAAAAAGAACCAGAAAAAGCCGGAAAAGTTTTATTTATAAATGCCGTCAATGACGTAGCAAGAAAAAATGCTCAAAGTTATTTGGAAGACGAGCATATCAAGAAAATAACCAGCGCATACGAAAATTATCGTGATGTGGAGGGATTTGCCAAAGTTGCTAGCATTAAGGATATTGCCACTAATAACTACTCTTTGAGTATTCCGCTTTATGCCCGAGAACAACAAACAGAAGATAAAGTTGAAGAACTTTCATTGGCAAACAGCTGTTCCACCTGGCAGACATCTTCGAAAGAAATGCGAAACTGCTATAATACATTAACCTCAATGTTGAGTAAGGAGGCGTAAGATGGTAAAATATAAATTTAATGATATCGCCATAAATAGCACACTAAAGAAGAAACCTGTTGAGGATGATAAATACCATTATATCGGCCTAGAACATCTAGATTCTGGTTCATTACAAGTAACTCGTTATGGTTCAGAAATAGCTCCTAAAGGTGAAAAGCTGGTTATGAAAAAAGGGGATGTTCTGTTTGGAAAACGCCGAGCTTATCAGAAAAAAGTTGGTATAGCACCTTTTGATGGTATTTTTTCAGCACATGGTATGGTTTTAAGACCTAAAGAAGATGTTGTAGATAAAGACTTTTTTCCGTTATTCATAAATTCAGATTATTTTCTAGATGCCGCAATAAAAATTTCAGTAGGTTCATTATCTCCAACTATAAATTGGGGAGATTTAAAAGAACTTGAATTTGAATTGCCGGGATTGGATGAACAGCGGAAATTGGCCAAAATACTGTGGGCGGCAGAAGAAACCAAACAAGCCTATAAAACTTTGTTTCAAAAAACAGATGATCTTGTCAAAGCCAAATTTGAAGAGATGTTTGGAAATATTAAAAAATGTCATTTATCTGACATGGCTGATATCATCATGGGGCAATCGCCCGATTCATCAACATATAACGACGAAAAAAATGGACTTCCGTTTTATCAAGGAAAGACAGAATTTGGAGATAAATATATAAAAGAACCCATCATGTGGTGCTCAGCCCCAACGAGAATATCGGAAAAAGATGATATTTTGTTATCTGTTCGTGCACCTGTTGGAAGTGTAAACATAGCGACCGAGAAGTGCTGTATCGGTCGTGGACTAGCTGCAATAAGAAATAAAAATATAGCGTCTTCGCTATTTTTATTCCATGCATTAAAGGCTCTAGAAAAACAAATTGAAGCGAGTGGCGTTGGTAGCACTTTCAAAGCTATTACAAAAGATAGTGTCTACAAAATTGCAATACCTAACGCAAAAACAGAATTACAAAATACCTTTGTTCAATTTGCTCAACAGACAGAGCAATCTAAGCAACAGCTACAAACATCTTTAGACAGCTTGAACGCTACTATGCGTGCGTTGATTAACGAGAATTTGAAATAAGGAGATATGACAATGTTTAATGAAGATAATACAATTGAAAAAATGCTCCTGATGACCCTGCAAAAAAACGGGTGGAAATATATTGAGGCTGAAAACCTGCCGCGCCAATATGATGAGGTTATGGTGGAACCAATGGTTAAAGAGGCCCTGATTCGCCTTAATCCGGTACTCGCCGAAGATCCATCACGCGCAGATGAAGTTATTTATAAATTGCGTGCATTGATTATCTCCACAGAAGCGCATGATTTGGTAACGCGCAACGAACAATTCAAAAAACTGATATTTGAAGAAAATTCGTTCCCATTCGGCGAAAATGGGCGTATGGTTCCAATTCGTTTTTTCGGAACAATGACACCGGAAGATTTAGCCCTCAATGAATATGTGGTAACCAATCAGTGGGTTTATCCAAGTGTTGAAAACGGCAAAAGATTAGATATTGTCTTGTTGATTAACGGTTTTCCGATTGCTATCGGCGAACTCAAAACACCGGTGCGTGATGCTATCAGTTGGTTAGATGCCGCTGGCGATATTCACGCTTATGAAAAAAGTATTCACAGGATGTTTGTGCCAAATGTATTTAACTTTGCAACCGAAGGTAAATGTTTTCGCTATGGCTCGGTTTGCATGCCGATAAATCTGTGGGGACCATGGCATACGCCGACTAACAAAGGTGAAGGAACTTTAACCGAAGTTAAAATCAGCGTTGAAGATATGATAACCCCGGCAAAAGTTATGGATATATTCCAGTTCTTTACCATATTTGCCACCGATAAAAAATATCGTAAATATAAAATTATCTGTCGCTACCAACAATACGAAGGTGCAAACTTGTTAGTGGAACGTGTGAAAGCCGGCTACCCGAAAAAAGGTCTTATTTGGCATTTCCAAGGTTCCGGTAAATCTTTGTTGATGGTCTTTGCAGCGCAAAAATTGCGTATGATACCGGAACTGAAAAATCCGACAGTTGTGATTGTGGATGACCGCATTGATTTGGAAACACAAATCACAGCTACCTTTAATGCTTCTGATATTCCGAATTTGGTAAGCTTGGCCACAAAAGATGAGCTGATTAAGTTCTTTAAGCAAGATATTCGCAAAATCGCAATCACTACAATTTTCCGCTTTGGCGATGTCGATGGGGTATTAAACGAGCGAGATAATATCATTATCATGGTTGATGAAGCCCACCGCACCCAAGAAGGTGATTTAGGTGAGAAAATGCATGCCGCTTTGCCAAATGCGTTCTTCTTTGGTTTAACTGGAACACCAATTAACCGCGTAGATAAAAATACATTCCATACCTTTGGTGCAGAAGAAGATAAAAGCGGTTATATGAGTAAATACTCATTCTCTGATTCTATCCGGGATAATGCTACACTGCCATTAAATTTTGAACCTGTTCCGGTAGATTTACATGTTAATCGCGAAAAACTGGATGAAGAATTTGATGCCTTAACCGAGAGTTTGTCTGAAGCAGATCGTGCGGAATTATCTAAACGCGTCAATATGAAAGCAATTATGTATGATAAAAAGCGTATTCGTAAAGTTTGTGAACATATTGCTAATCATTTTCAAACCAAAATTGAGCCTAACGGATATAAAGGACAAGTTGTTTGCTATGACAGAGAGTGTTGTCTTTTATACAAAGAGGAACTGGATAAAATTATGGGACCGGATGCCTCAACCATCGTTATGGATACGAATAACGACAAAGAGGACAGATATAAAGCCTATCGCCGGGACAGAGATGCCGAAGGTAAAGTTTTGGACCGTTTCCGCGACCCGAAAGACCAACTTAAGCTCGTTATTGTAACCTCAAAACTGTTAACCGGATTTGACGCCCCGATTTTGCAGGTTATGTATTTGGATAAGCCGATGAAGGACCATAATCTGCTACAAGCTATTTGCCGGACCAATCGTGTTTATGATGACGGAAAAACTCATGGATTGATTGTTGATTATGTCGGTATTTTTGATGACGTAGCTCGCGCACTTGATTTTGATGAAAACAATATGCGCCGCGTTATTACTAATATTGAGGAAGTTAAAACTCAATTTCCAGCCTTAATGCGCAAATGTTTGAGTTATTTTATGGGTATTGATCGAAATGTTGATGGCTGGGAAGGTTTGATGGCGGCACAGGAATGTATTCCGACGAATAAGGATAAAGACGCATTTGCGGCCGATTATCGCGTATTAAACCGCGTATGGAACGCTTTGTCACCGGATAACTTCTTGACACCTTATAAGGTTGATTATTTATGGCTGAGTAAGGTTTATGAATCTGTAAAACCAACTGATAATCGCGGTGGTTTGATTTGGGCAACATTAGGTTCAAAAACTATGGAATTGGTTCATCAAAATTTAGAAGTCGGTGACGTCCATGACGATATTGATATTTTGCATATGGATGCCGAACTAATTGATGAGTTTATCGAAAAGCAAAAAGATATTAAAAAGGCGACAAAAAAAGTTGAGATAGATTTGGTCGCCCAAATACGAAAATACAGCAATGATCCAAAGTTTGTTCAATTAGGAGAAAAGCTTGAAAATTTGCGAGAAAAACACGAAAAAGGATTAGTAACCAGCATTGAGTTCTTAAAGCTTTTGTTAGAATTAGCACGTGAAGCGGCTCAGGCAGAAAAAGAAGTTGTTCCAGAAGAAGAAATTGATAAAGGTAAAGCGGCATTAACAGAACTGTTTAATGGGGTTAAAAATACGCAAACTCCTGTAATTGTGGAGCGAATTGTCAATGATATTGATGATATTGTTAAGATTGTTCGTTTCCCAGATTGGCAAGACACCACCGCCGGCACTCAAGAAATCAAAAAAGCCCTCCGGAGCATTATCTGGATAAAATATAAAATCAAAGATAAAGACGTCTTCGATAAGGCTTATAAATACATCGAGCAGTATTACTAGGAGTGAGTAAAATGCAATTATCACATATTGAAATTAGTAATTATAGAAATTTGTCCGGAGTTAATATAGATTTTTCTGATGATATCAATATTATTGTTGGCGAAAATAATATCGGAAAATCAAATTTGTTATATTGTATTTTATCACTATTAACGGGGAAAAAATTTGAAGAAATGGATTTTTTTGATAAAGAAAAACCTATAATTATTGATTTTTCTCTGCATTTAGATGATGAAGAACTTGGAGTATTTGATGATTTTTTTGATGCTCAAGATCATCATTCTATTAATATTGTAGCAACACAAAGTACACCTGATGATTACATTACGTATACTCATAAGGAAACTCAGACTTCTATATCTCGTGCAGACATTGTTAACAATTTAAACTTTATCAATTATGATTCTTTGAGAAACCCAAAAACAGAAATTAATTTTACCAAAACAAAAGGTGCTGGTTTGTTTCTAAATTATATTATTGAAAAATATTTATCAAAAACAGATAGCACATTATATTTAGTCGAGGAAAAAATTCAGAAATTAAATGAGTATATTAGTGAAATATTAGCAAAACTTACATGTTTTAATAAATTTGATATTGTCACAAACGCATCGGATGATCCCTCAACTATTTTACCTAAAATTTTTGAATTGTATGACAATAATAATATTCCATTAGAACATTCAGGTTATGGAATCCAATTTAACATATTGATATTGTTATCTATTTTAGAGAAACTGGTAAAGTTTTCTAAAAAAAATGAAACTACGGAAAATAAGACATTCCACTGTATTATATCTTTTGATGAACCAGAGATTCATTTGAGTCCTTTTTTACAAAGAAGTATATTGAATAATATTAAAAACATAGCCCAAGGAAAAGATAATGATTTCAATAGCCTAATTAAAGAATTATTTAATATAGATACATTTACTGCTCAACTTTTGGTATCAACGCACTCTAAAGAAATTATAGAAAATGACTATCACAAAATTATACGTTTGTATAATAATGCTTCTAATGTAAACGCTATAAGTGGAAAGAATCTGAATATTGAAACAGAAGAAAAGCACTGGTACAAAGAGTTTTCCTATATTAAGGAAGCTATGTTTGCTAGAAAAGTTATAATTTTTGAGGGTGATAGTGAACAAGGAGCTCTGAATTCTTTTTCAAAAAAATTAAATATAAACTTAGATGATCATAATATATCATTAATCAAGGCCTCAGGGGCCAATAATATTTTGCCTCTGGCTAATTTATTTGAGGCGTTCCAAATAACACCTATATTAATTTATGATAAAGATAAATATGATGAATATCAGCAAAAACAAAAATCAAAAGAGAAACTGGATAAATTTGGTGATAATGTATTTAAAACTGATAGTAAATGTTTTGATAGTGAGATGGTTTTTAGTTTATATACAGATCAAGGTATAACTGTTTTGGAAAAGATTAGAAAAGAATTTAATCAAGATTCCATTCAAAAAACATCAATTAACCAGATTAACAAGCAATATAATTTAAAAATACTAGAACAAGATTACAATTTTGCATCAAGTAAATATCCTGATGAAACATTAAAATATATGTATGTCTCATATTTTCAACAACATAAGACTGTTTTATTTGGACAAGTCGTTGGAGAAGAATGCCCTGTAGAATGTATTCCAGAATGCTATAAAAGTGCTATTAAAAAGGCAATAGAATAATGAATGACACAGAAAATGCAATAAGAAAAATACATGGAAATGATAAAGAACAACTAGATATTATCTTTTCTAAGGAAAAAAGAATTATAGTTGAAGCGGCCGCGGGATGTGGAAAGACAAAAACTCTTGTCAGTAAGTTGGCCTATTTATTGAGCACTCATAGCATTCCTGATAACAAAAAAGTGCTAGCTTTAACATTTGGAGTTAATGCCGCTTACAAGATTAAGAAAGAAGTTTTTGAAAAAATCCCTGTTCTTATGAGTACAACTGATAAGGACTTAGAGAAGAAGATATTAGTTACAAATTTTCATGGCCTGGCCAGACGAATTTTAAGAAATTATGGTTATATATTGCATGTGAACCTTTTACGTATCAACGAATTCAATGTCGTAGATGATGGCAAAGCGGAAACACTCACAAAATTGGATATTGGAATACTTGAAAACGAAGCCATGTTTATGAGCAACTATTCTTTATGGATTAAAGCAAACAACATTCATGAAATTAAAAAAAATTATAATAAATATATAGATATAATAATTTCTAAATTTTTGCCCAACAAACATATCACTTATAATGCAATTTTAATGTTAGCATTAAAAATTTTATGTTCTAATGATGAGGTTTTACGCTTTTACCAAAAATTTTTCCCTTATATTATTATTGATGAATTTCAGGATACCGGATTTTTTAGCTGGATATTATTACAGCGCTTGATTGCAACAGATACATATTTGCTTTTTATGGGCGATCCTCTACAGAGAATATATGGTTTTATTGGCGCTATTCCAGACTTAATGAAGGAAGTACAGAAACAATATTCTATGAAACAATTCAAAATATCGACTAACTATCGATTTAAAAATAATCAAGATATGCTGTTATTGGATCAAAATATACGAAAAAATAGTATTAGCGACTTCGCTTCTATTACGGATGATGCCACTGTTCCCGTTTATTTATGTGATACGCAATATAAAGAAGCTTTATATGTAGTAAAAAAGCTTCAATTTTTGTTAAGAAAAGATGAAAATAAAATAGCCATTTTAGTTCAATCTAGAATAAATAATTTAAATTTGAAATTTATTTTAGACACTTTATCAGAAAACTCCATTATCTATTTCAATGGACTATTCAGTGAAGAAAGTTTTTCTTATAAAAAATTTCATCAAGATGTTCTGGATACATTTATAAGTTGTTATAATACCAGTAAATCTAAAACAATAAACAAAAGCGTTTTGACTAAAGTTAATAACTCAATACAATCTTTGTACGAGGGTAAAATTAATGATGAAATAAATTCGTTAATGAAATTATTAGAGGTATTTTTCACACATATTATTACCGATAAGTCGTTTTTAAGCAATGATGAAAAATATATGTTAATAGTAGATGTATTATCTAATAATGCACTCAAACAATCCATGGAATATTTAGACGAAAATATCATCATTACAACTGTACATAGTGCAAAAGGGCTTGAATGGGATTATGTAATAATACCAGATATGGAAAGAAATAGCTTTCCCAATTACATGTCTTTATGTTCTTCTTGTAAAAGGTTTTTAAATAACGATAGTTGTAATGCAGGTTTTATATGTGAAAAGAAGGAATATTTTGATAAATATATGGACATTCTCAGTATATTTTATGTGGCTGTAACTAGAGCAAGAAAACAGGTGTTTTTTTCTGGAAGCTTAGAAAGTATAAACAATGTCAAATATCCTCATACTAAATACAGTTGCCTACTTTCTTTGCCTGGAATAAAATTAACTACAGATGCTGAAATTTAAAAATTATATTACATACATCATTTTTTACCACATTTCAAATTTTATACGAATCGTCATACACTTTCCAGTTCACAAAACAATCCGCACTCTGGAAGTAATAAATCTTTGTGTCTTCCCGCTGTTGGGGCTAATTCATCCAAATAGAGCGGCTTGCCGTTAAATTTTAAGCAGGTGGATTTGCGAGCACGCTCCATTTCGGCCGTTTTTTGGAAAACGACAGGAAAATCTTTCCGGATTTTATTCCAATACCCAGCACCTCCTTTAAAACAACCAATGCAATTATTGTTGTGATAACCTAATTTATACATTTGTGGAATATCAATTCCCTGTTTTTGCAAAATCTGCAAGCAATCATTTTTAGTCAGCTTGTTTTCTATAAGCGGAAATACAACATTTTTTGTATTTTGTTCAATCCAACGTTGAGCTCTGTTAATTTCCTTGGAAGTATATTCAAAACCAAACACGTGTGTAAAATTTATATAGGTGTTTTGGATTTTTTGCCGCACTTTCTTTTTTAACTCATACGTGCATGGTGCTCCATAAGGTGTGTTAAATATTTGCTTGGAAGCCACATCCAGAGGAGATTTATATTTTTCACTTCTAGCTATCTGTATTTTTCGCCCATACCATTTCTCACAATCTTTAATAAATCTCTTGTTGTCAGGATGACTGGCTCCTGTTTCAATATACCAGAGATCCACATCATCCCCAAATTTTTCAATGGCCAATTTACAAGCAACTGCAGATGTTACACCACAACTAAACCATCCTAAATATTTCATTTAATCTTCCTTACTTGTATTTAAATATAAAAATATTCCCAGCTCCGATTCGGTACAGGGAAATGCTTTATTTCTCATTTTTCTCACTTCTGACAATTTCCACAATGCCAAATGCGGAAACTGCCAGCGCGACAATATGCTCCACGAGTTCCGGGCTGATTGCCACACCAAGACCAGATAAGAGGCCTATAAGGCCGCGCCAAGTCGAGGGTTGATTAAGTTTTAAGACTTCAATAAGTTTTAGCATATTTTTTCCTTTCATAAAAAAAGCCCTATTCAGGCAGATTAATAAGCAAGCTCAATTCCTTGTTGGATTGTTTCGTCAGAATATGGCTGAATACCATTTTCCATGCGGATAACAGCCTTGATAAACACCGTCAACACGCCGCGTTCCTCAATATCTATAATTGTGTCGGGATAAACGCCGAGCTGTTTGGCAACCGATTGCACATAAGCGGTAGTCTGGTTTTCATTCGGTGGGGCGTAACGGCTGATTATTTGCCGAACTGTGTTTAAACCGTGAATTTTCTTATAATTGACAAGAACCTTTGCCAACGCCCTGATGCCATAAGTCGGAGCTGTAAAAACACAAAAGGCAGGATCCATTGTCCTGCCGTTCGGGTTTAAGCCTTGCCAAGTAGCTCCATGCCGGATATTTCCGGGATTATTGTTTCTTATTCCTCTTGGTAACTGATTCATTGTGTAAACTCCATATCATTTCCCTAAGTTCATCAATTTTGAGTTCAAGCCGGTTGATATGCACTTGCGTTGCATATTCCCGAGCCACTTGAACCTTAAAGTCACTCAGTTCCTTGCGTATCTCGCCAAACTTGTAAACAAGCCAGATAAACGCCGGAACGCAGACTATTTGTAAAAACTGCAACCAATCCATCGTTGTCTCCTTAATTTTGATGTACCCGGTTATCCTCAATCACCGCTGTAATTTCCACCTTGGTTGACCGTGGACGGATACCGGTAACTCTTGCTAAAACACTCCATTTATCAGCTGTTCCGAATGCAAAATGTGTCCGCTCGGCGTTAGTGCCGGTTAAAATTTCTATGTCCGGCGTTTCTTTTAACAAAACCTCGTTGTCATAATCTGTCGGTGTGACAACATACGGACCGGAAAGCGCACCATCTTTTTTCCTAAGAGCCAAATAGTGCGTTTCTCCCTCAGCAAACGATACAGGCTCGGAAAGCCTAAGTTTTAAACCGTCTTGTGCCAAAATCTCGCCACCTTGTCCCCATTTGGCCATATCATGCGTGATGGCGATAAGGTCGCCATAACAGGGTATTAGTCCCTCCAGTTCGGTGGTAAAATTAACAATGCGCCGCCGGTAGCGGTTGGCTAGCGCCATGTATGTCGCTTCACGCAAGGCTTGCTCTTTATTTGTGCAACCAAACAGCTCGACCGTGGCGGTTCTATCGGAGTTCGCTTCATCAAAGC
>ULLG01007354.1_pt1 | contig 17678 bp, 13 predicted proteins | sample 1951341 | NCBI WGS metagenome assembly ULLG01 (sample SAMEA4835519, study PRJEB28245) | human gut metagenome | biome: gut microbiome; material: fecal sample | place: Denmark | collected 2008 | reverse complement strand
GTCGCGTGGAGAGTCTCACGCCCGAAGGCATGCCTCTTGAAGAAGCCATCCGTCCGGAAGTCGCCCGGGAAAATATCCGGCAGTGGGTGGAAAGTGTGTGTGTAAAGAGAATACATTACAGATGACATAATTTACCATTCAAGCAAATCCTCCAATTGTCTGGCTATACTAGAGAATTTTTGGTTCAAATCAAGTGTCTTTACCCGCATGCGATTCTTACCGAATAAAGCTGTAAGATCGGGAGTGATATCTTCGTCTGTTTTAGCATACAAAAGCAAACCACTCACTTTCCCCGTATTTTCTACGTCCAGATTCTTCACATAGGTAAACAGCTGATACAAATTTGCAGAATGAATTGTCGGCTTGTCAAAACGGCGTTGCATGGCATGACTATAATATTTTGTATCAATAACCAAGGTTCGGTCTCCCCGATGCAGCACGATATCACTCCGCATAGCAGGCAAAAAATCAATCATCGTGGTCTCTTCCGTGCAAATGTTCCATGCAATCCTGTCTGGATTGGGAGATAATTCACGGTGATGCACCCGGTAATATTCCAACACAAACCTTTCAAACAAACGACACATGTGTTCGTCCGAAAAGGTCGCCATATGGTATTTACCAGCCTCTGTTGTCATAAGCATGCCGTCAATAATGAAATAGCATACATTCATCAGCATCCGATATGTCTGATTGTTTCGCTGATACACAAAACCGTTCCATCGGATATTCCGGAGGTCAATCCCGTCTATCTCCGAGAAGAAAGACATCAACTGTTTCAATTTTGCTTTCCGTACAGGCGACACACTCCGTTCGTGGCATAAAAGAGACAAACTTGTCTTCAGTACCTGATTGAACAGATTATTTTCCGACAAATCATCGTATTCACAACGCAACACATTCCGACATCTCATCCGGTTATTGATGGTTCCTTTTATATCCAAACGTCCCTTTAACATCGATAAATCTTCTGCCTTACTTACATATTCCCGGTGTAATCCACGTTTCAATTGGGCCGATACTCCCTTGTAAAGAATTTCAGCAAACAAGTCCTGGATCCGTTCGAACTCTTCACGAGCAATGTACTCATAATTATTCTTCTTCAGTTCCTCAAAAGCATACGACAACATATAATACACGTTGCGAATCCAGATAGTCCCGTCCTTATTCATTGAAAATACCGTTTAACTTGTTCGACCATCTATCCACTTCCGACTTGTTATCAAACCAATATTCCCGCAGCATCGGAAGGATGTCATAATTCACCACCTCCTTCAACCATTCATCCGTCACAGCCTCCCTTGTACACAGGTAACTATGCCCTATCTCAAATCCCTTTCCCAATGAATCATCTGCTGCAATCTGATGGTTCAGTTCTTTCACCTGTTCCACCAACTCATTCAGCCTTACATTGTCTTTTTCCTTCAGATACACCTTGAAAACCTCCGAATCAAAGCCGGGTTTCATCTCAAAGAAACTGAACCGGCGACGCAACGCATAATCAATCAATGCTAGACTACGGTCGGCCGTATTCATCATCCCGATAAGATACAGATTCCTCGGTATAGAAAACTTCTCATCCTTATAAGCCAGCGTCAATTTTTCTCCCCGGTAATCCTTCTCAATCAGCATCAACAGTTCCCCAAATATCTTCGACAGGTTTCCGCGGTTAATCTCATCAATAATAAAGAAATATTCTTTTTCGGGATGATTGGCCGCAAGCATACAGAACTTATAGAATATACCCTTCTGCAACTCAAAGGTCGCTCCTGCTGGCTTGTAGCCCATCACGAAGTCCTCGTAAGAATAATTCTGGTGAAACTGAATCAGTGCAATACGGCTCTCATCCTTTTCGCCCATCATGGCCTGTGCCAAACGGCGGGCACAGAAAGTCTTTCCTACCCCCGGAGCTCCTTGGAGAATCACATTCTTCTTGTTCCGAATCAGGTGCTGTAAAGTATCAAAGTCCTGTTCACTCATGAACACCTCTTTCAGAAAATCCTCTTTCGTATATTTCTCAATGGATCTTTCCGGCTGAATACTGTCATTCTCCTCCCGAATAAGAGTCAGCAAAGTCGTATATTCCTTTTCTGTCAAATGGAAGAAACTACCGTTCGGATTTACCAGAAATTCCATATTTGCCAGTTCAGGTACTGCTTTTACTTCCGATAACTCCACAGGCGAAGCCAGCGTCTCAACTTTCCGGAAACAGATTCTTTCACCATCGCTTTCCTTCGAGATTACGGCCAGTCCAGTAATCTGTTTAGTGGGATTTGCCTCGTAACAGACCACCTTATCTCCTACCCGGGCATCTAAGAAATGTTGGAAGACACGCCGTTTATTTCCTGCTGTGTTATAGAGTGTGTAGTCCTGTTCTTCTCCGACCATCCAGCTCGTCATACTCCAGATTTTCGGGTTTGCACACAGCCACCAGTAATTGCCAGCAGCTTTCGGCTCCATATCACTTTCCACCAGTTCATTCAATTTCCTCACGTAATCCGTATAAGCCGTCAGGTTAGTCAGCGTTTTCATTGCAAGAGGTTCCTGTAAAGTCCATTCCCCCACTTTATTCCATTTTATACTTCTAACATGTCTGTATTCCGTCCGGTTCTTATCATATTCATAATCGCCAGTGACTATTCCCCGTCCGATAATACACCCTCGACCTTTCTTAGCAAACACTACATCGCCTATATTCATTTCATTGGTAAACTCCCAAGTAGCTAGACTGTCATTCCTGTAATCCTTTTCCTCGCCGTACAATTCCTTCATCCGAAGCTTCATGTCTTCACGGGTTTCATACGGATCAAAATCGCCCATATCATCCCAACCCAGATACATCTTGTCATTAGCTACACATTCATCCCATTTACGGGCCCCTTCTCCAGGAGAGTAAATCCAGGTTTGCACCTTCGTCCCTGGTTCTGGCAACAAGACTGATTCCGGGTGATAAAACCGGCCAACAAAATACGCCAAATCTATTACAGCTGTTTTCAATTCCTTATCGGGATAGCAATCCTCTGTCAACACCCCATCCAGCATTTTCCTGATATCAGCATCCTTCTGTAACACTTCAGCTACCTTGTCATACAGCTTAAAAACCTCACCTACTTCTTCTGCCCCGCTTCCTTTTTTAAGTACCATGGAAGGCATCAGTTCCCTTACCATTTTCCGGGCACAAGAATACTTATAAATATAATACTTATCTGGATATCGAAGCCAGAGGTAGGTGGTAATTGCATTAAGCGTCTGATAATGCTGCTTCCCCTTTCCCCATAGTTTCAACAGTTCATCTGCATTCCTTCGAAACTGATTGATTCGGAAAACTACATTCTGATTCTCATCAAACAGCTCCCGAAACATTTCGCGCACCTTCGTTTCATCTACTTCACAGAACTCTTCCAACATCTTCCTCGGATAATTATTCATTGAAGTCAGCAAATTTTCTGTTTTACTTAATGCTTGTATCAGCATATCCTTGAAATTAAGGGCTTCAATATCCCAGTAAGCCAGAAAACATCGCACGGCTTTCCATTTATATATCTCAACGGGAAAATGCTCTTTAAAGTAGGCTTTGTATGCCTCAATAATCTTTGTAAGATTATCTGAATCTATGTCTGTCATATAATAGGTATAAGAAAAAAATTTACACAGAATAAAATTACAACTCCGAAAGCAAAGCAAGTCCCTTTACCGTCAAAAGATACTTCTGACGGGGATGACGTGGCTTGTCGGGATACAGCAAAGTGACAAAACCCTCTTCCAAAGCTGGAAAAAGATACAAACGGAGAAAATTATCCCTCCCCTTCAACTGCAATTTCTCCATCATCATTTTTACGGACATCTGTTCCTTCCCAATCACTGCCACCAGACGCTCTATATCTGGATTATCCGTATGCACCTTGTCCTGAGCTTGTCCTGAACTTGTCCTGAACTTGTCCTGAGCTTGTCCTGTCTCCCTGGTTTCTGACAGATTGGGCTGGTTCTTCCATTCGCAGGAAGGAGTAATGTGAAGATAACGATTACGCAAGTCCCATTGGTCTCCCAACAGCAGATTCCGGAAGAAGCGTTCTAAATATACAGGTGTGTAATCAATCCCTTTCTGTGCATTCTTATAATTCGCTCTCACCAACGCATTACGGAAATACCACGAATGATCGGCAAACAGATTATTGCTCACCTCAAAACCAATAGAACGTAAATATAAAATAGTGAAAACAGCCGTTGTACGTGTGTTCCCTTCTCCAAACGCATGAATCTGCCACAAGCCCGAAACGAACCGTGCAATATGGGCCACAATCTCATCCGCGGAAAGTCCTGCATAACTGAAATTACGTTCCTGCTCTAAGTCATAGTCTATGGCCCTGCGTAAATCTTCCCAGTTCAAATAACTGACAGAATCCCCATTCAAGACCCATTCTTTTTTCATGATGTCATACTCACGGATTTTCCCGGCAAACTTCAAGACTCCTTCAAAAATTCTTCGGTGCAATGAAATATATCCGTTTGTGCTAAAATCCAGTGTACGTGTGGACAGAATCTTCGTAATATTCGCAGAAACCTTGTCGGCCTCCTGCTTTCCTTCGTCATCCGGCTCACGATTGGCTTTTGACTGATAATAAGTCTTTATCTGTTCACGCACTTCATCGATGGTCATTTCACCTTCGATGTGTCTGCGTGCCATATCTTTCAAGTATTCAGAAGGTTTCAGTCCATCTACAGCCTGAAGTCCGATGGCAGTCTGCCAGGCATACGCCCGTTGCTGCCTGTCCGGCTCACTCTGTCTTATATATTCATCAAAATCAGTCATGGTTTCTCTGTCTAAAAATTCTCATTACAAGAACATAAGTTCATGAATAAATCTGTTATCTATAGTTCTATTTATCACTTTATTATAATCAGTAGATTTTATTCATTTAATGCTCAATAGTTGTTTCTGATTCTATTAGCAATGATAAAGCCTGCAAAACCAATGAGTAGCAAACCAGCCGTTGTTTGCAAGCTACTCAACCAGCATCCAACTATATCAATAAATCTTTCAAATGGTCCCATAGAGTTATTAAGACTATAAGCCAACTCATTATACCAAGCCATAGTATCATCTTTTTTGATATGAAAAACAAAAGAATATCCAATAACTAGAAGAATGAAGCAAATAAGAACATTAGCAATCTTATAGCCAAACCCCATTATCCAACACAAAAGAAAAGAAAATAGACCGGCTAAGCTTTTACATGCTGTACCTACATTTTTACAAACATTTATACGTATGTTTATTAACGCATCTTTTAGGATAAAATAGTGTTTCAAAGCCTCGTTACGTTTAGCACGTTCATAAGCCAGATTCGAATCTTTAAACAACCCTTTACCCGCATAAAAACCACTAAGAAGAGCATAAACCTCACTGGCTTCTTGATGTATATATGCTTGGCTCTTTATCTTATGGTTTTTGTCTTCATCATCATTTTGATGACTAAAGTCTGCACACGGGTTTTGTTTAAACCATTGTTTGTGTCCTATGATTATTTCACTGTAATCTTTATAACACTCTTGAGCAAGTTTGTTAAGACTTTTAATTCTTAAACAATAGTTCTCGAAAGTAGCATTAGTTATACTGCAATGAGACCATAAACAATCGGTAAAACTCGTAGTTCCATTGAATGCCGCCATGTAGAAATCACCCAACCAAATACAGCTTCCACCCAATGAACAATCAATAAACTTAGAATATCTAAAATCTGCTATCTTAACATTCGTTCTTCTAAAACGACATGTTTCAAATCGACAAAAGAAAAAATCAACTTCTTCTAAATGTGTTTCATGTATTTGTTGGACATTTATCCCCAACTCGAATGATATCTTCTCCTGCTCTTTTAACGTCAACTCCCATTTATCAAAGTTACAACGTATTAGTTGGCATTGTGCAAAACAGACATTACGTAATCTTGAACCCTTAAAACAAACATTAGAAATTTGTTTATATTTTGCCTTAACATCAAAAGTATTGAATATCACATTTTCAATATCTAAACAAGTCATATTGAGATCTTTCAAATCGACATCTGACAAATCTAAACATGAAAAGGGTTTATTCAGCTCACGGCATTGCGTTATAATTTCATTCAATTCTTCTGCATCTTTAACTTTTCGCATTTTTGCCGATTTATCAATAAAAGATATCCAATTTGTTTCAACCATATTCATCGTTTTTAACTTTGAAATCCTTTTTTCCTTAACACTTGCAAATTAAGATAGAAAGCATACTTCATTCTATCACTTAAATCCTTTTTCCCATCTACCACATCTTTCATAGCTTTCCATTTCCAATCTTCCAAGATTCGTCTACGTTTGTCCCATTCGACCATTTGACGTACTAAATCCAGCGTTATTTCTGCAATCTTACTGTCACTTGAATTTGATTTTTGTTCCTCTGCAATCCTATCTTTTTCAGCAAGGTCATCCGCTTCTTCCAATAAATCCGGATTATACTGCCACACTTTCTCATAAATAGTAATCCCTCTAGATATATCACCATCCAGAAATTTTCTTCCATTCTTGACTTTATAAGCAATATCACTGGCAACAGTTGGATAAGGAGCTTCTAATAACCCTGTATCTCTTCCCCATTCTTCAATTTTTTTCCAAAGAGAAAATGGTATAGATTTTAGAATCTCTTCTTGATGTCGACGATCTGCCTCCACATTTTCTACATCTACTTTATGAGTTCGTTTTGGAGGATTATTCTCATCAATACAATCAGCGACTATATCAGCAATATTATAAGACCATCTATTTCCTTTTACCATAAGCCAGCATTCCTCCTTTTTCGCCCACTCAATATAGTGTGATACTGGAGATTTGTCAATAATAAACTGATTAACCTGCTTCATCAACTCATAAATAAAGTCAGACAGCTCCATTGATATGCGTTGATTTTTCCAGATTTTATACAAATCTAACCGACCTCCAGTTATAAGATTCAATAATGAAAGAGTATATGGAACAACAACCTGCTTTAATTCTCCTATATGATTACCCGATACTTTTGTTCCATATCGTTTATCAGCCGTTCTAAATAAAATAGCCTTAGCAATAATATCCTCAAAATATGCGACATCAATATGCTTTATTTCCGGCAAATTATAATTCATGAATCGTGCATAATTTTTCTCATTACCACGAACAACAATATGCGGACCTATCACCATTGATTTGCCACTATACACTTCTTGCCATGCATTAACATATTTAGCCAATTCCACCTTAGTAAATACTTGATCTTTGGGAAATTTAAGGTCAAATGCAGTCTGTCTAGATTTTGTAAATCCTTCCTTAGAGCGTAATGTTTTATATTGACCTCTTGCACGTTCAAAAAACCAAGACGTTGGCATATTCTTTTCTAGGGTAACCGGCGATAAAATATATCGTGACAACTTCTCTATCTCAATTAATGCCGGATTATTGGCTGTAAAGTCTGCATCATTAACCTTATTTTGTGTATTAGCATATTGTGATATCCGAGAAACTATATTTGCATACTGTTCGATATCTTTAATTACAGATAACTTTACTTGAACGTATATTTGAGAAATATCAGCTTTATCCTTTCTTGCTGTATTATAAATAGAAGCCGTTGTTTGTCCTCCATTAACAATCTGTAGATTACTAATCCGCTTAATAAATCGTCCCGTTTCATCCAGCAGAATATGATCAGCAGTAGCAGCAATACCATTATTAAACGCTAAAAACATATGTGGTTCTTCATTGATAGTCTTGCGAATGCCTTTATTTATTTTCCCCGTAAATTGAAGAAAAGAACGAACATTTTGTTCAAGTAAACGCGCACCATAATCATGATAAAGTGTTGCCAAACACTGTCCAGACATAATCGCAATATAAGCCTCGTAATCAGGATTCTCTATATTTGCAGCCAAACAAGGAATTTCAAAACGTTTTCCATCCAGATTATCAAAATCCAGTTCTATAGGAATCCGAGATTGTTCTGATATTTTATATAAGAAATCAATATCTATAATTCTATAAAAAACCGTATAACCACTTATAGACTGACTAGCCGGTATATCTCCTTTATACTGCCCATTTGTCAAGATAAAAGCATTTACACGAATAAGATTCTCTTTTAACTCATCATAATTTGCCAGTGTATCTGCAAATTCAAAAATTTCAGATGACTCTGCAATTTCATTGACATAATCATTATAGATTGCCTTACGAAAAAAATTAGATATTCGTTTAACAGCTGTATCAATCTCTGATTTAGAAATAGAACAGATGTCTTGTTTATTATTAAATATTGAAATGAATAAATCAACATTTTCATAGTTGTCAGAGATAGCATACCCATTAATCTTATGCTGCCCTTTCCTACCTAAATCACGCTCATCGTATGCAAGATATGCGTTTTCAGTTTCACCAGCCTCAGACAACATCTCTTGACATATACGAGTAAAAACTTGCTCTTGTGTATTTCCATCATCATCCCCAGACTGTATGGCAACCACATCCTGCATCAATGATTGATAAAACTTATTCAATTCATTCATAGACTTCCTATGCAATTAAAGTGTTCATTCTCATTCACCAAATATTCCGTACAAGTAGACACATTTATGGAATATGTAACATGACTAACCCCATTACGCAACTCATTTTCTTTAATTCGGGGAAAGGCATTATGTACATGATAAATGTTTTCCTTTCGGACTTTGTAACACCGGGTTGAATACAAAGGGCGATGATTATCAAAATATCCAGCTTCCATCAATTTGAAATTAAACAAATTCACAGCAACCATATCATCCATTAATGATTTTCTCAGTTCATCAACTTTATCATTTAATGTTTGCCCCGACAAACGTGAAGATTCAACAGATAAATGATAAAGATATAACATTTTTAATAAGGTGTCATCTAGTTGACGCTCTCCATTTATAGTTATTTGATCCGAATTGTTGACTGATATAGTTTTAACCTCAACAGCCCATCCTTTTCCTTGAAAATCACGAACAGATTTATCTGTACCAGACCACAATTGAAGTGATTCTACTTTTGAAAACAGATTTCGGTCAATTAACTTTTGCAAATATATCAATTCACCGTAGAGTCCTTGCTGTTCAAGCAGTGTTAAACCATCTGATTGTTTCCTATCAAACATGGCCTTCCACTTTTCTATTTGATTTATTATTTCCTTGATAGCATCCGAACTTGTGCCACATTTTCGAACAACCCCAATAAGATTATCACACAAACAAGCAAAAACATCAAGATTTTCCAAAGAAGACAATTGTACTAATAAAAGCCTATTTGATTTATAGGCCGTATCTTGTACCAACTGTATGGTAAGTTCCTTCAAATTACGAAAAGAATCAAGACTTATTTTTACATCTTTAGCAAAAGAAAAAGCTACTCCATAAGTCTTTTCTGGATATTTATATATACCAAATATCTTTACTGGAGCATCAACTTGGAACAAACGTTTTACTAATCCAAAAGTTTGTTCTTGTGCCATTACCTGCCATAAAGATAATATACTATCATTCATAAGTATTATCATTATTTTCGTCAAACATTTCTTCTGTTTCTGCAAAATCACCAACCTGATTTACAACATACGATACAGCATGGTCCGTATTACTACTTGGAAATGACATAGCCAATCCAATAAAAGGTTCATCTTCTACTTTATATTCAATTTGCGCACCTTTTACATTCGAACATTCAGGATTAAGCGGGTATATTATTAACAAAGGAGTTTGCTTAGGCCTATATTCCTTCCGCACAAGTTCCGGAGACGGATAGTCTTTATTCCATTCTTCTCCTGTTTTTTCTTTTTTACGACGCTTTGTTTCTTCCAATGCTTCTGAAAGCAAATCTTTATCAAGATCTATAAATTCATCACATTGATTTCCTACAATATGATTTTTACGTATATAATATGTATTCGGATCAGTCAAATCTTTTGCACGATTACGAATAAAGCAACCTACTTTTATTTCATTTGAAAACGCATGAGTGCTCTCTGCACCTTCACTCTTACTCATTAAGGCAACACTCCAAGATGTGAGCTCTCCGATAGAATTTAAATCTTTAATATATTCGCAGATACGATCTAAAGGAACCTTAATTAATGATTTTGGTAATATGAATTGCATCAAATAGTCACATACTATTTCAGAAGAAACATTTGTCCACAAATAATTCTTTCCAACTTGTTTATTTGCTCCAAGCTTGCACAAGAAATTATCCGTTTCTATTAGATTAGCATGTACATCTTTCTTAAAACGCGATAACTGGTATGTTTCTACCAAACGACCAGCCCATGATACCTTTATTTCATTAGTATAACGCATCTTACTAACAGAGGTTATTTGTAATTGTCCAGGGTGCGATCGAACTTTCAAAGCATAATTTTCTGGAGTTCCCCCAGATTCTGCAAGATATTTAAACTCTTCACGAAGTTCTTCGTTCGCAAGAGTAATGTGTCTATACCATTCATTCAATTCATTGCTAGTAAACAAACGGCATAAATCTACATATCCAGGACGATAACCAAACCATCTTCCCATCTGCATCAACGTATCATACATCTTAGAGGCTCTTAAAAAATAACTGACAGATAACCCTTCCAATGTCAATCCTCGAGATAACTTATCTCCACCTATAGCAATTACAGAAATTCCCTCTTTCTCATTATCATAATATGTAAGTGTATCTCCAGAAGAGCCGTTAATAGATTTCACTTCTATTTTTTGAACTGCAGGGTATAAAAATGGTCGAATTTCCTCCCATGTATGTATTTTTACCTGTGTATCAATCTTTGAAAAGCTTTTAGATTCCAAAATTTCTTTTGACACGGTTGAAAAAGACTTATAATCAGGAGTATCTACTTCTAATATCTCTCGAAACTCCTCCATTACATCCGGATCATTAGCCTCTATCTCACTTTTATAATATCTAAACTGCTGATCTACTATATCTTTGATATGATTTTGCCATACTTGGAAACGAGTAACATGAATCAACATAGAATTATGCTTTTTATCTTGACCACGGGCTGCCCGTATTGCACAAGTCATAATAAAACATTTCATTGCCGTTTTTAAAGATTCAGGAATATCCAAAATTGTCGGCTTTTTATCATCTTTCTTGTGTCGAGAAGGAACAAAATTGTCACAATCTGTAATAGTATTTACAATAGGCAATAACTCATCATTTTCGTCAGGAACAGCAGAAGTTCCAAATACTTTTTCTGGCCCAATATAGTTATCTGGAGCAGGTAAGTTTATAATAAAGTCTCGTGGAAATAAATCATTATCGTTGAGAGGAATGAAAATATTAGCAAAGGGAGTTGCCGTATATCCGACATATGCAGAACGATTAAATAAATTTATTATATCACGAATATATCCATTAATTGTCGTAGGATCTTCATCTATTCGATTCGTATTTATTGAAGCATTATCAGCCTCATCATCAATAAGCAACATTGCCTTTGATACAATCTTTCCATTTACTGTGTGTGTTCTTAACCAGTTACGAAGATTCTTTAAGACTGTAGAGTTTTTCTTGACAACCAGAATAATAGGCTGAGGAACATTAAAATTAAAACCTGCAGTATTTGTTGCTTTTCTAGTAAAATCTCCAGTTTCTAAGCTGGTCGTATATGAATGTGCGATTGCATCATCAAAACCAGGAATTAAACCAACCCCTATTTTGGTCGTCTGATTCTGCGTAAAAGCTCTAGTATTCTGCGTGTCAAATCCGAGAAATCCTTCATCCAAACGCGTCTGGGTCTGACTACGCAAATTATTATGAATCCCTGCAAGTACAATTATCAGGTTAAAGCCAGCATCTGCGGCCTTACATACTAAACCTGTATAGTTAGCTGTCTTTCCAGACTGCACCTGCCCCACAACAAGTCCTTTTTTATCTATAATAATATCCTCAATCTGAGGATTAAACAGTTTATCCAGAATCTTATCCGTTAGTTCATCCAGTTGTGCAATGACACTAGGGGCAAACCTCTTAGATTCTTTCAAATATTTTGAATATCTCGTCCAAAATTTCCACTGTGATTTTTTAGCCGCCCTAAAAGATTTTAACCAAGGCTCCCGACGGTCTTTCCCTTCCAAAATCTGAAAAGCTTCCACCTTAACATTATACAAAGCAAGCAGTTCATCCTTCAAAGATGTTTTATCTACTTCCGGGAACAGCAATAATATTTTAGATATTGCCGTATCAATATCTTCATCTGTAACGTTACGTTTTGTCCCGATATATATACGACACATATCAAGAGCTTTCATCAATAATTCGTTCATACTAATTCATCTATTAAATCCTCATACTCATTAAATGGTTCCATATATTTTAAAGAGAGACGAGCTTGCTCTGATGATAAACCCTCCGAAATCTGATTATGATATATTTGTTCCATCATAGACTTTATAATGGATATATCAATATCAGAATACGGCTGTTTCTGCGCACTTTCGTCCTGAGCTTCTTTTACATATATAGTTTTTGTGGGTATCGATTCTTCTATAAATTTAAGCAACATCTCAATTGCACCATCTGGATCTTCTCTAGCCATCAATTTAAGATTCTTAATCATAGAATGTTCACGGTTCACCACAAAATACCATTTATCATCCTTTTTCTTTTCAGACCATAAAGACTGGAAATCGGTTCCTGCTCGGCGTTTTAATATCCGCCCACGATGTTTATAAACCTCCATTCCTAATGCACATGCTTTTTTTGCATAAGATTCTAATTGCAACCGACAACCCATTGGAGGATATGCTTTTGATTTTTTTATATCAATCTGCCAAGCTGAATCTACGGTATTTTGTAAATCGACCTGAATCCTTACAAGCTTATAAGACTCTTCCTTACGCATCAATCCTAGCCAATCACCGGCTAACAATAACCTATTGCCTCGATATACATAAAATCCTTGATGCGCAGAAAATCCATATATTCCCTCAGCATTTTTATACGCTGATTCTGATGAAAAATTATTCTTATGCGGAAGAATATACCCTTTTATAGCAATATCATTGCCGATATAATCTGTCGGCATAATTTGTAACTTCTTTTCATTTAGGCAAAATGGATTCCAAGGTTTAATTTCATGACCACACCAATATAATTTAAACGATTTATCTTCAAGAAATCGATGATATGTCATAGCTAAATGTCTTTTCACTCTATCAAAAGCTTCTGAGAATTTTCTTTTTGCATTTTCATCATCTTTTTTAGTTAAAGGAGATACCACCCTGTCCAAATTTGACCATATAACAGCGGTACCGCTTTCAATATCGTCCAATAGATTCAGGCAGCCAACGAATCAAATTCCATCGATTTGTCAATGCCACATAATCGAGATTCCATGTCCAGAAACTGACATTCTCTCCTTTTCTCTTGCTTATTACAGTTAAATTACGACATTGAGAGAATGACGCCGTTTTAAGCCCCAAACCAAACCGACCTAAATCAGTCAAAGAACGCTCCTCCAAAGGATTTTGAGCACCAGGACGCATAGCCTGAATAATCTCTTCATCAGACATTCCATGACCATCATCTTTTATAATTATCATTGATTCTCCACCTTTCCAGATTCGATCTATATAGATATTTCTTGCACCAGCAGAAATTGAATTATCTATAATGTCAGCAACCGCTGTTTCCAAACTATATCCAATAGCCCGGAAAGTTTCTATCATCGCTGCAGCACCAGGAATGGCTGAAGCAGTCTGTATATTTGAAAAATCAATGTTCATAATCAAACGTCTAGTATGTCATTAACGGTTAACAGCCATGGAGAAATAACAATTAAAAGAAATTATCTCCTAACTTTTCTTTAATCTTTTCCGCAATTTTATATGCCAATACAACAGGAACCGCATTACCTATTTGCCTTAAAACCGCCGTACGACTTCCTTCGAAGAAGTAATCATCAGGGAATGATTGCAAACGGGCAGCCTCTCTAACCGTTATAGACCTCACTGTATCTACGGTTGGATTTGGCGTAGGATATATATAATAATGTCCATCCATTGCAATATGGGCAACTACAGTATGACAACATCCAAAAGGATTAACTACATTAAATCTATTCAAAAACGACTTCTTATTATTATGTGTCTGTAATTGAGGGGGTAGCTTTGCATAGTTTAAACGTTGCTTATTTTTTAGCCATAAATCAACTGCAATCTTATATATTTGACGGTCATTATCATTAGTCGGCCTAGCAACATGTTGAGTTGTAAAACTAAGGACTCCTCGAATTCCAGATTCTTTCAAATATTTCATTTCTGACAATGGCTTTGTATATGAAACTATTCCACATAAATTGCCTTCACCTGCTTTTCGTAAAGGCAAATCTGAAAATAAGTCCTTCATGACCGCATAAGGCATACTTTCCTTTTCAAGAATAGGATAACTATAATCTTTAAATTGGTCATCTTTCCATCCAACAATTATCACCCGATGCCTATCTTGGAGAACTCCATGTTCAGAAGCTATCTGAACCTTACAGTCCATCTTATAGCCCAATTCTTCAACCAATCTCTTTAAGTCAGCAAACGGTTCTCCTCTCTTTGCAGTCAAAATTCCCAAGACATTCTCAAAGACAAACATTCTTGGGTTATACCGTTCCAGAAACCGAACATAATATTTATAAAGCTCATTACGGGGATCATTTTCTACATCCTTTCCCATTCGTGCACGACCTGCAACCGAATAAGCCTGACAAGGAGGTCCTCCTATAATGATATCAACACATCTACTACCCTTCAACTTATCTACATTAAAAAAAATGTCACCAATAGTTTTTTCCCCAATAGCTGCACAAATGACCTTTTCCGTAATATTCTTAGGCACTTTTGACCACAAATCAGTTCCGTCTGTCTTTTCAACTTTATTTTTTAAGTAATCTTCATATACAGACAATTTACCTTCAGCTTTAAGATAATGAAATGCAGCCCTCGTTTTCAACGTATTACATGCATCTTGATTCATCTCAATATGCGCAATTGGAGTAAAGCCAGCTCGGATAAATCCCTCCGATAAACCACCAGCTCCTGCAAATAAATCTATAAAAGTAAATTGTTTGTTATTCATTCTTCTTAAAGATTGCTTAATCAGTTTGCGAAGATAAGCAAAATTCATTAACCTATTGAACTCTGTCTAAGAAATAACTGTTCAAGAATAACTATTTTACCACATACACCGGCTGAAACTTCGTCCCCGTATTCTTCAACGCCCCTTTCTGCACCAGCTCTCGAATCACCCGCGTAGCCTTCGACTGGTTGAAACCCGTGAGCCGTTCAAAGTCGCGCCGTTGCAGGAAAGAATGGGTCTTGAAAAACTCTGGCAACTTCTGCTGCACCTCTTCCTCGTCCAACTTGGCAGAGTGATGCGCATCGTCCACCTCCCGCTCCAGATACACACTCCGGAAACGGTCAATCAAGTCTTTGTCGGGCGTGAACTTGATGCTTCTCACCTCCACATCATCGTCCTTCACGTACTTCGGATTAATGTCCGGCGCACATTTCAGACTCAGACTAAAATAGCCGATGCCGTCCAGGTGCACAGCGTACCCGTTGCTCAGGTACTCGTAAAGTTCATCGTTCAGGGCAGTAATGACGGCAGCCACATCCGCTGGGGCCACGGTACATTTCTTGTGTATCGCCTCCCGGATTTCGCGGGTGGTCACCACATCCTTTGTAATCACTTTTGCATGCAACTTCGGGGCAGCAATTCCGTCCTTTACCGGATTCTCAAACAAGTCAAATTTAATAGCCATAACCGTATCTGTTTTATCGTTTCACTCTTCCTTTCCAAACTCTTACACAAAAATACCTCGACACGTTGCTGATGAGATCTCAGCACGAACGTGACGAGGCATCCGCACGAACGTGTCAAGACCTCGTCACGTTCGTGTTGAGGTAAATTTACAAAAATTCTCAAGAAATTGCAAGGAAAAAGCAAACAAACAATTGACTTTTATCATTGGAAAAAATCACTTTCCAACAGACAGATTTTTACTTTATATAACCATAAAGATTATTATAAATCACAAATAATCACTACCTTTACACAAAACAAAAAAAATGGAATCGATTTTCAAGAGACAAGACTTATTTCTTGACCAAATGTGCAAGGACTACACAGCCGGGAATATTCCTCATTCGGATATTTTCAAGCCTTACTTTGAATGGAAAAAAGGAGGAACACTCCTTACTGCTGCCATCCCAAAATCGCAAGCCATTGCCATTATGTGGCAGGCACGACAGTTATTGGAACATTTTTATGATATATATCCTGACGCCTATAAAGATATTCCTGCACATGTCAGTAACAATCCTTGGCAAGAATACGCCGGATATGGGAAAGACAAATATACCGTAAGCTATCTGGAAGCCATTGACAGTGAAATAACCGCTCTATTAACAGGAGGTCTTTTCCATGAATGAAAGAAATGTGATAGTACTGATTATGGAAGGCAGATATGAATTCTATGGTTCTCCCGCAGCTCTTTATTCCAAGCATACGGCTGATGAGCTCGGTATCACCCAAGGAGGATTGAACAATTATTTCTGCATGCAATCTAAAGGCATAAACAAGATATACCAAAACAATAAATGTAAAATTATCAAAGGAACAGTAATCACAAACCGAAATAAAAAATAATCACAAAACTATGGACATCCTCTCTCAAGACCAGCGGCACAAAAACATGGCTGCCATTCACTCGGCCAACACCAAGCCGGAAATGATAGTCAGGAAGTACCTGTTCGCCCACGGATTCAGGTACCGTCTGAACCATCCGCGTCTGCCGGGGCGTCCGGACATCGTGCTGCGGAAATACCGTACCTGTATCTTCGTCAACGGATGTTTCTGGCACGGACATGAGGGGTGCAAATATTATGTCATCCCCAAAACCAATACGGAATTCTGGACACGGAAAATCACACGCAACATAGAACGTGACAAGCAGGTGCAGCAGAAACTGGCGCAAATGGGCTGGCACTGCATGACGATATGGGAATGTGAGCTGAAACCTCAGAAACGGGAGCAGACGCTACTGGCCCTGGAATATACGCTCAACCATATTTACCTGAAAGACCACGCCGTGAGCTACTCCATCGAGGAGGAAGAACCGCTCATGGCTGCGGAGGATACAGAAGATACCTACCACACTACCCCTAAACCCAACAATCCCGTCACCCATGAATAAAGACACACTTGAATTTGTCACCTACTGTATTGGAAGTCTTTCACGGATTCTTCATTTGCCACAACGTGAGGTGTATAACAGGCTGAAACAGTCGGACATACTGTATGGATACATCGTTCCTTCATACGATGTGCTTCACACATTTGGCTCCCGCTACCTGATGGAAGATTTGATTGATTTCATGAAGGAGAAAGGAGTGCTTTCAGATGAAGAGATACAGAAACTCCATTTCTAGAAACAAAAAGTTTTAACTTCCTGACTGTTTCTTTATCTCCTCCACCACCCTCACATCCGCCGGAAGCCACGCCACGCTCTCCAGTTCCTCCCGCTTCAGCCAGGCAGCATTCTCATGCTCCTTCAGCACCAGGCTGCCGGAAACCACCGAACAAAGGTAGCAATGCATGGTGAGGTGGAA
>ULLG01019436.1_pt1 | contig 18436 bp, 17 predicted proteins | sample 1951341 | NCBI WGS metagenome assembly ULLG01 (sample SAMEA4835519, study PRJEB28245) | human gut metagenome | biome: gut microbiome; material: fecal sample | place: Denmark | collected 2008 | reverse complement strand
TGCTAAAGATAACAACTACCAAAACCAGTAAAAATATAATATCCAAATATCCTGACATTTCCTCACCTCTGTTAAAATTACACATAATATAGCGCCAAATATCTTTATTATCAACTATTATATTTGACGTATAAAAATAAAACCCTATATTATAAGCAAAAAGTAATTTTGATGAAAGGATGGCAAAACGATGACCAACACTTCCGAACCGGCTGAAGTAACCCTAAATATGCAATACATCAGAGATATGTCTCTGGAAGTTCCTCATGCCCCGGAAATTTTTTCCAAGCTTAATTCCCAGCCAAAGCTCAACGTTGATTTAAACATAGATGTCAATAAATTAAATGAAAATAACTTTGAAGTAACGCTTAACCTGCGCATTGATGCTGACATAAACGAAGAAAAGTTGTTTATTTTCGAACTTGCTTATGCGGCAGCCTGTACAGTTCAACTTCCGGAAGAAAAACTTGAACCTGTCTTATTCATCGAAATCCCCAAGCTTCTGTTCCCGTACGCCCGGCAGATTATATCTTCCAACCTGGCTAATGCAGGCCTGCCGCCGCTTATGCTGACACCCGTAGATTTTGCCGCTGTCTATAGAAGTAAAAAAGAACAGATAATAAAGCCGAACTGAGATGAGATTAGCTTTATTCCAACCGGATATACCACAAAATACCGGAACGCTTTTGCGTTTGGGGGCATGTTTGGATTTGCCTATAGATATTATAGAACCTTGCGGATTCATATTTAATGAAAAAGCAATGAAACGCGCCGGAATGGACTACCTGAATATGGCATCATACCGGCGCCATAATTCTTGGCAGGATTTTCTAGCCTGCCGTACTTCTCATCCCGAAGAATACGGAAGAATCGTTTTGCTGACAACCCATGCTGAAAAACCATATACAGAGTTCAAATTTGAACCTAATGATATTATATTGATGGGCAGAGAAAGTGCCGGTGTCCCCGAAGCCGTCCATCAGGCTGCGGATGCCAGGCTTCTGATACCCATGAATAAAAATGCACGTTCAATAAATGTTGCAGTTGCAGCAGTAATGGTGGTCGGCGAAGCTCTTCGGCAAACAGATTTGTTTCCCAAATAAATTTCCTCCTCAAATGATTTTACGCCGATTTTAAGCCTGCATCGGCATAAAATTAACAGACCTCTTTCCTTGTTTCTGACGCTCCGTTTTCAGATTATTTAAAAAATTTTTAATTTTTTTTCATTTTAGGTATAGATTTGTTGTAAAAAATGTGATATAGTCACTTCGTTTTCATAATAACACTTACAAATACCTAGGAGGTCAATCCAACATGAAGAAAAGCTCAGTTGTCACTTTCAACTCTGGAGAATATGTCGTATACCCGACACATGGCGTCGGCAAAGTAACCAACATTGCCAAACAAACTATTGCCGGCAGCGAACTCGAGCTCCTGGTCGTTAATTTCGATAAAGACAAAATGACGTTGCGCGTTCCGATGGCAAAACTGGATCAGGTCGGCTTACGCAAAATTTCTGACGAAACGACGATGAAAGAAGCCTTTGCCACATTAAAAGGAAAACCCAGAATCAAAAAAGTCATGTGGTCCAGACGTGCACAGGAATACGAAAACAAAATCAATTCCGGAAATCCCGTTGCCGTAGCAGAAGTAATCCGTGATTTGCACCGCAGCGAAAATCTGGCCGACCAGTCTTACAGCGAACGCCAAATTTATGAACACGCGTTGGAACGTCTAGCCAGCGAAGTAGCTGTTTATGATAATATTTCCCTTGAGGAAGCAAACAAAAAGCTGCTGGAAACGGTTGCCAGCCGTAATCTGTAAACAGAAAAAGTATCATCCTGTCAGGATGCCAAATAAAAAGAGGGCCTTCTTGCCCTCTTTTTTACACTCTCCTTTTTTTCACCCTTAACAAAAAAGAAGAGCCCCTTGAAAGGGGCTCTTCTCTAAAGAAAATCCAAGCTTACTTCTTTTCAGGAATAGGATTCCCGTCCAAAGTAAACTTTTCAACCTTGGCGTTATTGCGCAAATCTTCAAAAATCTTCGCAATAACCTGCTGTGTAACCATATTTTTCAACTGAGGTTCAATTTCTTTCAGCTCCAACGGCTTAGATGCTCTGACATCTTCAACCAAAATAACATGATAGCCGAATTCTGTCTTAACCGGGGTTTTGGAAAATTCGCCTTTGTCCATGCTGAACGCAGCTTTAGAAAATTCAGGAACCATCATATCTTCGGTAAAATAGCCCAATTCAACCTGATCTTTAGAATATTCGTTAGCCAGTTTTACAAAATCCTCGCCTTTTTTCAACTTGGCAATAACTTCTTTGGCTTTGGCTTCAGAATCTACCAGAATATGCTTAGCTTTTACTTCCTTCTGGCTTTCAAATTTGGATTTATAGTCATTATACAAGTCTTGAACAGCCTTGTCTGTAACTCTCTCATCTACCGTTTTTTCAAGATACAATTTGCGAGCCAAATCTTCCTTTGCCGTAACCAGCTGTCTCTGATACTCCGGTGTCTGCTCAATATTGGCAGCAGTAGCTGCCTGATATACCAGCTTGCTGTTTACAAATACGTCAAGCGTCTTCGCATAAAATTCTTCAAACGGAACCTTGTCCTGAATCTGCGGATGGTCAGCATAACTCTGCTTCAAATCGTTGATATAAATGATTTCCCCGTTGACTTTTGCGGCAACACCTTTATCAGCGCCGGCATTGGCATTATACACCTTAAAAGACACAAAAGAAGCAACGGCTACAACGACTACAGCAACGGCAGAGATTGTAAAACCTACGATTCTCTTTTTCATAAAAACCTCCAAAATAAAAAGTTTATCTATACTCATTTACTCATATATACTTATTTATAAAATATTCCAAGTATTTTTTATTTGGCGTTTATAACTTCTGTTGATAGTATTGACTTTATTACATATAAACACTAAATGTAGCTAAAAGACAATATATAAGGTAATGATAATGTTAACAGACATCGCACGCAAAATTTTTGGTACCGCCAACAACAGATTCATAAAAAAACAATACAAAATAGTCGAACAGATTAATGCTCTTGAAGATGACTTTATAAAACTTTCAGACGAAGAACTCAAAAACAAGACATTGGAATTCCGCTCCCGATTGAAAGAAGGCGAAACGCTGGACGACATTCTGCCTGAAGCGTTTGCAACCGTCAGGGAAGCAGCAAAGCGTACATTGGGGCAACGCCATTATGACGTTCAGCTTATCGGCGGTATCGTCCTGCATAAAGGCATGATTGCCGAAATGAAAACCGGCGAAGGTAAAACATTAGTTGCAACACTTGCAGCATATTTAAATGCCATAGAACAAAAAGGTGTACATGTCGTTACCGTAAACGATTACCTTGCCAAACGCGATGCCGAATGGATGGGACAGGTTTACCGTTTTCTAGGCTTAACCGTTGACTATATCGTTCACGAAAAAGACGACGTACAGCGCAAGGAAGCCTACAATGCCGACATCACTTATGCGACAAACAATGAGCTCGGTTTTGACTATCTTCGTGACAACATGAAGTTTTCCCTTGACGAACGCGTTCAGCGCGATTTCAACTACGCCATTGTCGACGAAGTCGATTCCATCCTTATCGACGAAGCCCGCACTCCGTTGATTATTTCCGGTGCGGCTGAAGATTCTTCCGAAAAATACGTCCTTGTTAATAATATAATCAAACACATCAACGCTTCTGATTATGAAAAAGACGAAAAAGCCAAAAACGTTACCTTAACCGAAATCGGAATGGAACACGTTGAAGAACTGCTGAAAAAAGCCGGATTAATTACGGACGGCGGCCTATATGACATCAAAAACGTACAACTTGTAAATCATGTCAATCAGGCATTGCGGGCAAACATTATGTTTACCAAAGACGTCGATTATCTGGTACGTGACGGCAAAGTGCTGATTATCGACGAATTTACCGGCCGTATCATGGAAGGACGTCGTTACAGCGACGGACTGCATCAGGCACTGGAAGCGAAAGAAGGCGTCGAAATCCAATCTGAAAATCAGACACTCGCCTCCATTACTTTCCAAAACTATTTTCGTCTTTATCCCAAGCTGGCCGGTATGACCGGTACGGCAATGACGGAAGAAACCGAATTTGGCGACATTTATAATTTGGCCTGTGTTGAAATCCCGACCAACCGCCCGGTTATCCGTAAAGATGAGCATGACTGCATTTACCGTACCGAGCGCGAAAAATATAAAGCAATTATAGACACTATAAAAGAATGCCACGCTAAAGGACAGCCTGTTCTTGTCGGCACGACATCGGTTGAAAAATCCGAAGCCATTGCCAAACTGCTGAAAGAACAGACCGACATAAAATTCGAAGTTTTAAATGCCAAACACCACGAACGAGAAGCAGCCATCGTTGCCGAAGCAGGTGTTTATGGCGCCGTAACCATTGCAACCAATATGGCCGGCCGCGGAACCGACATTCAACTTGGCGGCAACCCTGAAGTTGCTTTGAAAAAACGCCTGAACGGAAATGAAACGCCTGAAGAAATATCCAAACTAAAAGAAGAAATCAAAGCCGAAATTGCCGAACAAAAAGAAAAAGTCCTAAAAGCCGGCGGTTTTTAAATATTAGGCACAGAAAGACACGAAAGCCGGCGTATTGATAATCAGCTGCGCGGAAGATCCGGACGTCAGGGTGACCCGGGAACATCAAAATTTTTCCTTTCGCTGGAAGATGATTTAATGCGCATCTTCGGTTCTGAACGTATGTCAGAAGTCTTGCGTCGCTTGGGTTTGCCAGAAGGTGAAGCATTGGTTCACCCCTTTATCAGCAAAGCGCTGGAAAAAGCACAGCAGAAAGTTGAAGAACGCAACTTTGACATTCGCAAAAGCCTGTTAAAATACGATGATGTGATGAACGAACAGCGCAAAGTAATCTATGAACAGCGCAAAGAATTAATGTCCACTGACGACATATCCGATACGATATTGGATATGCGCCACGACTACCTTTCCGCATTAATCGGCAACAGCGTTCCTGAGGGAACAGCGCCGGATGAATGGGATATTCCTCGGTTAAAACAGGACCTCTTCAATATTACCGGCATCAATCTTCCCGTAGAAGAATGGGCTGAAAAAAATGGTATCGACAGCGTAGATATGGTCGAAATGATTACAAAAGAAGTCGATTCTCAGATTGCGGCCAAAAATGCAGCCATACCGGAAAGCATTATCCGCCTGGTCGAAAAAAGCATTATGCTGCAAACGCTTGACCAGCTGTGGAAAGATCATATTGCCACGCTTGATTTGATGAGGCATACAATCGTTCTTCGTGCATACGGACAAAAAGACCCGCTGAACGAATACAAGCGCGAAGCTTTCAATATGTTCTCAGATATGCTGGACGTCTTAAAAGAAAGAGTAACAACAATTATATGCCGGACAACTATCCAGCAAGGCAGTGATCAGGATGTAAAGGAGCAGGAACAGCGCAGGCAAAACCTGAAAATGGAAGCTGTCCATGAATCTCCTGACGGTAGGCCGCAGCCTGTTGCCCCTGAAAACAGAACAGTTTCCCCCTCAACAGCAACAGAACATCCCGAATGGAAAAACATTTCCCGCAACAGTCCCTGCCCTTGCGGCAGCGGCAAAAAATACAAACACTGCCATGGAAAAGTAGCCTAAGGATACCCTGATGACCACACCGTTACTTGAAATTAAGAACCTGCATGCCCGGGTTGAAGACAAGGAAATCATAAAAGGATTGGATTTAACTGTTAATGCCGGAGAAGTGCACGCCATAATGGGGCCGAACGGAGCGGGAAAATCCTCCTTGTCCAATGTTCTGGCCGGAAAAGACGGCTATGAAGTAACAGACGGCAGCATTATGTTCAAAGGCCAAGACCTTTTACAGATGTCAACGGAAGAACGCGCCCGCAGCGGGCTGTTCCTTTCCATGCAATACCCTATTGAAATTCCTGGTGTTATGGTTTCAAACTTTTTAAAACAGTCCCTGAATTCTGTCCTAAAGCACAGGGGAGAACCTGAACTGGACACAATAGGGTTTATGAAACTGCTGAAAACAAAAGCCGCAGCGCTGGGTATAAATCCGGAAATGCTGAAAAGATTTGTTAACGTCGGCTTTTCCGGCGGTGAAAAAAAACGTTTTGAAACTCTGCAAATGGCTCTGCTTAAACCAGAATTCTGTATTTTGGACGAAATCGATTCCGGATTGGATATTGACGCGTTAAAAACGGTATCTGACGGCGTAAATTCTCTTCGCTCGCCTCAAAACGCATTTTTGGTAATCACCCACTACCAGCGTCTGCTAAATCACATCGTTCCCGATGTTGTTCACATTTTTGCCGATGGCCGGATTATCAAAACCGGAGACAGCATGCTCGCCCAACAATTGGAAAAAAGCGGCTATGCCGATTTCCTCAAAGGGGAATAGACCATGCCTGAAACGCCGCTTTTGCAAAATATCAGCCTTTTTTTAGACGATAAGCCGTCTGTATATGCCCTTCGCGAAAAGGCTCAACAATTGCTGCTCCAATGTGGCTACCCTACGGTCAAAACAGAAGCTTGGAAATATACCGATATCCGCCCGATTTTAAACAGCCGCCTTAAAGTTGATGCCTCTGAACATATTTGCGGACATGACTGCTGCCGGCATAACGATAAAGCTCCCTCTATTGAAATAAAATTTTGCAGTGGCAAATTGCATATAGAAGAATACAATCTGCCGGACGGAATAAGCATTACCCCCCTTCCCTTAGCTTTGTATGAAGACTGTTGTAAACCATATCTGTTTCATTCTTTTAATCTTGAGAATCACCCGTTTGCTGCCCTAAACGGCGTATATTTAGAACAGGGAATTTACATCCACATTGAAAAAGATATCCGAATTACTCAGCCGATTGTCATAAACTATTCTCAAAACGGCTGCATAGATACCCAATGCCATATTCACAATATTATTGTTGCAGAAAAAAATGCACAAGCCGAAATCTTCGAAAAATTTTCATCAGATAAAAACAATTGCTATCTGCTTAATATCGTAAATGAAATTTATTTAAAACCCGACAGCAAACTAAATCATTATAAAAAACAAAAAGAAAGCTTGTCCGGATACCATATTGCCTTAAATGCCGCAAAAATACAGCAAGGCGCAACATACAAACAATATTATCTTGCTGAAGGCGGAAAAATCTGCCGCCAGGAAAACATTATCAATTTGGAGCAAGCTCAGGCGTCCACTGAAATATATTCAGCCTACACCGCAAAAAAGAACTGTCTGAACGATATTACGTCCGATATAAATCATCTGCATTCGGAAACATTCTCGAATCAATACGCAAAAGCCGTTCTGGAGAGCGATTCCTCCGCTGTTTTCCAAGGAAAAATACACATTGCTCCGCTCGCTGTTAAAACGGCTGGGCATCAATTGCACAAAGCTTTGTACCTAGATGGCAAAGCCCAATTAGATTGCAAACCTGAACTGGAAATATTTGCCGACGACGTAAAATGCTCACATGGAGCAAGCTGCGGCGAAATAAACAAAGACCAACTGTTCTATCTGATGTCGCGGGGAATTGACCAGGCTTCCGCTATTCGAATTTTAACCGAAGCCCACCTTAACGAAATTATTGAGCTTATCCCCAACGAAAAAATCCGCACCGAATTTTGCGCTTAAACTTACTTCTGCCTGCGATTGCCGAAAATATATTTTGCCTGATATGCCAAAGAAGAAATAAACACTGCAACACTGGCATAAATAACAAAATAGAAGCAAAACTCTCCGGCCAGGCTGTTCACCCAAAAAGGAAACCATTCATTCTGAACCCAAAATACGGTTACCGAACGAAAAAAATAGGCAAAAACCAGAAAATAAAATAAAAACCAGCCTAAAATCTTATACAGATTATCAAATACCGGCCAAAAGGAACAACTAAGATTTAACCATTTTTTGCCTTGTAAAAACCGGATAAACAACACGGAGTTAACCAATAAGACAAAAACGGCCAGAATAATCATGGTGAAAACAAAAAAGAATAACAGTTCTTCACGCCAATCCTCAACCGGTTTTCGTATATTCAATGAATACGCTGCCCATCCGGCAACGGCCCAAAGCCCCAAATAAAACAAAACAAAACCAACAGTCTTTACATCTTTCAAATTAAGCTTATAAACTATCTCCCCGCCGCTTTCGCTAATAGAGTACCAACGGTTTATATACCAGGCCAATCCTCCGATAAAAGCTAAAACAGAACCGCCCAAAGCTAACACATTTGCCGAACAATAGAAACCCGGACCTTCAATTCCTAACCCGCATAAAAAATTTCTTCCCAAAAATGAAGAAATAACCACGTTAAACAGCGCCGCCACGAAAGTCAGCCACAAAAAACCTTTAATGTGGCCGTCTATTTGCCTGACCGGATATGTAAGCCCGCCGATAAAAGGAATAACAACTTCCCCGTCTTCGTTAACCCCGTTTTGAAATTGCTTTAGATCATTCATTCCTACCTCCGCCTGCCGCACTAAATCTCTTTAACCGATGATACGCCCGGAATACTTTTCAGCTTCGTCAACATCATATTGTCTGAAAAGGCAAAACCGCCGTCCAGTTCTATCCGAACATCCCAATCACTAAGTTCAGGTTCCAGATAAACTTTATTCAAGCCGCGCATATCCGTATATAAGACCTTCTTCACCTCAGTAACAGCTGCAATATTGTCAATAGAAATAACCAGCCCTTTGGCTTGTTCGGCAATTGCTTCGTCAAGCGTTTTGACGCTGTTTATCATAACCCGGGGATTTTCTTCTTCCGATTGTTTGTTAATCGTAACTTTAACCAGTAATGGGCATCCGGTATTAATAGTATCCTCATACTTCGCCAGCCCGTCAGAAAACATCATACCCTCAAAATTGCCCGTCGTATCCGACAAACCCACAAACGCGTATTTATTGCCATTTTTACTGATTCGCTTTTGAAAATTCTCTACACATCCGGCTATATTAGCCTTAATGCTGTCTCCAACCTTAATATTAGCCATCACTTCCTGACAGGTTTTAACGCCAAGCTTCTTCATGCTCTCTGCATAAACGTCAAGAGGATGTGCCGAGAGATAAAATCCGATAGCACCAGCCTCTAACCGTAATTTTTCCAAATCCGGCCAGTCAGGAGCATCTGAAAGCTTAACTTTAGACGAATATTCTTCTGCACCGAACAAAGAAGATTGCGCACTGGTCTTCATTTCCGTCGCTGAAGAAATATTTTTCAATATCGTGTCAATATTCGCAAAAAGCTTGCCCCTTTTCTTCTCAATACTGTCAAAAGCTCCGGCTTTGATAAGCTGCTCCAGCTGCTTTCTGTTTAACTGCTTGGCATCAACCCTGTTGATAAAATCTGAAATATCCTTAAACTTACCGCCTTTTTCCCGCGCCTCAACAATAGCATTCATATTCGATTCGCCAACACCCTTTATGGCACCTAAGGCATAACGCAGCTTTCCGTTTTGCACGCTGAATTTTGCCAGCGATTCGTTCACGTCCGGTTTCAGAACCTCTATGCCCATCGCTTTGCACTCGGCTTTAAACCCGGCAAGCTTATCCGTATTCGTAATATCCAAATCCATAACGGCACACATAAATTCCACCGGAAAATGTGCTTTCAAATATGCTGTATGGTACGATACCAGCGAATAAGCCGCCGCATGCGACTTATTAAAACCATACGACGCAAACTTTTCCATCTGGTCAAAAATACTCTTGGCCACTTCCTCGTCAATACCGTTCTTAATCGCCCCCTCGGTAAACATAATGCGCTGCTTTGGAATCTCATCACGCATTTTTTTACCCATAACCTTCCTGAGTTTATCAGCACCACCCATTGTATAACCGCCCAATTCACGGGCAATCATCATGACCTGCTCCTGATAAACCATAATGCCGTAAGTTTCTTTCAAAATCGGCTCCAATTTTGGATGCAGGTACTGGATTTCCTCTTCTCCGTGCTTGCGCTTGATAAAAGTCGGAATATTGTCCATCGGTCCCGGACGATACAATGATACAATAGCAATCAAATCTTCAAAACGGTCAGGCTTAATCTGTTTATGCACGTCTTTCATACCCGCCGATTCAAACTGGAAAACTGCCGTCGTTTTGCCTTCCTGAAGCATTTTATACGTTTCTGCATCATCCAAAGGAACCGCTTCCATATCCAAATCAATTCCCTGCGCCCGTTTTATCCAGTCCACTGCCCGCTGGATAACCGTTAAAGTTTTAAGCCCCAAAAAGTCAAACTTGATTAAACCGGTTTCTTCAACATATTTCATGTCATACATCGTAACCGGCATATCCGCCCGCGGGTCTTTGTACAATGGAACCAATTCTTCCAGAGGCCTGTCGCCGATTACAACGCCCGCCGCATGCATACCCGAATTGCGATACAGCCCTTCCAGCTTTATCGCTATTTCAAACAGCTTGTTCACCTGCGGATCATTCTGGCGCATTTCTTCCAGTTCAGGAACCTGCTCCAAAGCTTCCGGCAAAGTTGGATTCTTACCCTGGGCACCTGCCGGAATCATCTTGGAAATTCTGTCCGCCTGCGAATAAGGCATCTGCAGCACCCGCGCTACATCGCGGATAACGGCCTTTGATTGCAGCTTGCCATAAGTAATAATCTGCGCCACATGGTCAAAACCATATTTTTCCTGAACGTATTCAATTGTTTTGTACCGATTCTCCTGACAAAAATCCACGTCAAAGTCCGGCATGTTAACGCGTTCGGGATTTAAAAAACGCTCAAACAGCAAATCAAGCTTTAACGGATCAAGCTCCGTAACTTTCAACGACCACGCCACAATTGAACCGGCACCGGAACCACGCCCGGGACCAACCGGAACGCCATGTCCTTTCGACCATTTGATAAAGTCCGATACGATTAGAAAATAACCCGGAAAGCCCATCTTTTTGATAACGCTCAGCTCATACTCCAAACGGGCATAATACCGCTCGTCAATCTCAGCTTTTTCCTCGGCTGTCATACCTTCAAAATAAACCGCTTTCTCCAACCTTTCATTCAGGCCTTTATAAGCTTCCTCCGTAATAAATTCATCTTGCGTCTTACCTTCCGGACATTCAAAAATCGGCAACAGCGGATCTACTTTTTTAGAAAGGTAATTACATAGTTTGGCAATTCTCACTGTATTATTAACGGCTTCCGGCAAATCGGAAAATAATTCCACCATTTCCGCTTCTGAACGCAGGCGGTTGTTTATGGAAAACTTGCGCCGGTTTTCATTGGCAACATATTCCCCTGCTGAAATACAGACCAGCGCATCATGCGCTTCATACATATCTTCGTCTAAAAAGAAAACTTCATTCGTTGCTACCAGGGGAATATCATATTTATACGCCAAATCAATAAAAGCTTCTTCGGTCAGGCATTCTTTTTCTGTCCCGATTCGCGAAATTTCCATATATAAACGGTCTTGAAATATTTCCTTCAGCTTAAGCGTAAAATCTTCCGCTTCCTGTTTCCGGTTTTCCAGCAGCAACCGACCGATTGTTCCCTCCGGTCCGGCCGTCAACGCTATCAGACCCGCATTAAAATCCTTCAGGTTTTGCAAAGTCAGCTGCGGAGCCCAGCCTTTTTCCGTATTGTCCAGATAAAACCGTTTCATAAGCTTCATAATATTGCCGTATCCTTCGGCATTCATAACCAAAAGAACAATTTTATCCGGTTCCTGCTCTTTGCCTTTCGAACGTATCAAATCGTCAGAATCCGCATTTCGCAGCAAAAACTGACATCCCATTATCGGCTTAATGCCTTCATCAGAAGCATATTTGGAAAAAGCTTTTCCGCCAAACATATTTGAGCTGTCTGTAACGGCAACCGCAGGAACCCCCATATCGTGCAGTTTATGAATAAGAGTCGGGAGCATAATAGCCCCTTCGGCAAGTGAATATGCCGTATGAACTCTCAAATGTACAAATTTAGGGTCTTTCATCCGCCTTTTCCGTCAATCTCTCAACATCTTACCGTAGAGTTTATCACAAACATCTTATATCTCAACTGTTTATTCCGTAAAATAACAAAAAACGGGTACAGTACAACATAACTGCACCCGTCTTAATACTTTCACGCACAAAAGCTTATTCGTACTTGGCTTCCGCCCCGTGTTCATAAACTTGCTGTGCCTCGTCAAAATTATCTTTCAAAACTTTGCCGAGTCTGGAAGCTGATTCTGCCGTATTGGAGGCAGCGCTGCCCTCGACGCTTTCACTGAAAGTAACTTTCAGATATTCCAGCTGTTCTTCCGGCGTAGAACCGTCCGCAAGCCACCAGAAAGCCGAGCCGAAACCCGCCAATACGATAACTGCAATGATGAAATATACGAATCCTTTCATCGTATAATCTCCTTTACTTTTTCAGAATTGACTTCCCTGCATAAATTGCGGCATCACCCAATTCTTCCTCAATACGAATAAGCTGATTATATTTTGCCATTCTGTCCGTACGCGACATAGAACCGGTTTTAATCTGGCCGCAGTTTGTCGCAACGGCAATATCGGCAATTGTCGTATCTTCAGTTTCGCCGGAACGATGCGACAAAACAGCCGTATACTTATGACGCTGAGCCAAATCAACGGCTTTCATTGTTTCTGTCAGTGTACCGATTTGATTTACCTTAACCAGAATAGAATTAGCAACGCCTTTTTCAATCCCCATAGCCAAACGTTTCGGATTCGTAACAAACAAATCATCGCCGACCAGCTGAATCTTGTCGCCCAAAGCATCTGTCAGCATCTTCCAGCCTTCCCAATCGTCTTCGGCCATACCGTCTTCAATCGAGAAAATCGGGAACTTAGCGCACAAATCTTTATAGAACTCAACCATCTGAGCAGAAGTATAAGACTTGCCTTCGCCTTTCATTTCATATTTTCCGTTTTCATAAAATTCGGAAGAAGCAGCATCAATCGCCAAAACGACATCTTCGCCCGGAACAAAACCGGCATCTTTAATCGACTTGACAATAAAGCCCAAAGCTTCTTCTGCCGATTGCAGATTCGGAGCAAAACCGCCTTCATCGCCGACATTAGTATTATGACCGGCAGCTTTCAGATTCTTTTTCAGCGTATGGAAAATTTCAGCACCCATACGGATAGCTTCACGGATAGACGAAGCAGAAACCGGCATAATCATAAATTCCTGAATATCAATCGGATTGTCAGCGTGCTTGCCGCCGTTAACGATATTCATCATCGGAACAGGCAAAGTCCGAGCCATTGTACCGCCAAGATAACGATACAGCGGCATTCCAAGCTCGTCAGCCTGTGCTTTTGCAACCGCCATAGATACGGCCAAAATAGCATTGGCGCCAAGTTTTCCTTTGTTTTCGGTACCGTCCAATTCAATCATCGTTCTGTCAACGTCAATCTGGCTTTCGGAATCAAAGCCGATTAAAGCATCGCTGATTGCCTCGTTTACATTTTCAACAGCCTTCTCAACACCTTTTCCCATATAGCGCGATTTGTCGCCGTCTCTCAATTCAACAGCTTCATGAACGCCGGTCGAAGCACCGGAAGGCACGGCTGCCCGCCCAAAAGCGCCTGACTGCAGCAAAACATCAGCCTCAACAGTAGGATTTCCGCGGGAATCCAAAATTTCTCTGGCAAAAATATCAACGATTGTACTCATCATTTACTCCTATTATTAAATTAAAGTGTAAACCAATATAACTTTAAGCGTAGTAAAGTCAAGATTCTTCTATATTTTATCGCCCTGTTTCTGTAAAATAAAAACCTTGTAAAATAATAAAAAAATGCTAAACTTCCATTCAGTATAATCAAAGCCCGGAGTTTTTAGCATGTTCACCATGAAATGGCACTATCGCTTTATGGAGCTGGCAAAATTGGTTGCAACCTGGTCCAAAGACACGTCAACCAACACCGGAGCCGTTATCGTCGGCCCGGATAAAGAAATCCGCGCAACCGGATACAACGGTTTCGTCAGAGGTGTCGATGACGATGTTTTTGAACGTTTTGAACGCCCAACCAAATACGATTTTTTTGAACATGCGGAAAGAAACGCCGTATATAATGCCTGCCTGTGCGGAACCTGCGTCAAAGGCTGCGTTTTGTATGCAACGCATTTCCCCTGCACGGACTGCACGCGCGCCATCATTCAGTCCGGCATAAAACTGGTTGTTACCAACCCTTTGGTCATAGATAAAAACACGCCGCACAATACATGGCGCGATCGTATCACCTATTCCGAACAAATGCTGAAAGAAGCCGGCGTTGAATTGATGATACTGCCGCCACAGGAATAAAAAACTTAAAAACCGTGCCTTTAAAACCGTCAATCCGTACTTATATTGCAACTACATTTAGCCAATACCTTGATTTTAGAGGAGATATAAATGAAAGTTTTAATAACGGACGAACAATCATTATTCAGAGACGGACTGTCATTAAGATTAAAGCAGATAAATCAGGATATTGCCATTCTGCAATCCTCAAATCTGGTAGATATGCAAAAAATATTATCCAAAGAGCCAGATATCGATATATTGATAGTGGATATAGATTTGGCTGAATTAAATGCCGCCGAAATCATCAACAAAATAAAAAACCTGGCTCCAAATACCAAAATAGTAGCCATATCCTCGTCAGAAGACACAAGAAACATAAAAAAAATTTTGTCCTGCGGCGTAAAAGGTTATATTCCCAAACGTTCCGACAGTAACATCTTAAGCGGTGCATTAAAATTGATATTGGATGGCGGAACCTATATCCCGCCGGCCATGCTTGACAACGGAATTGACTACAATGGTTCCAGCCATATTTCTAATCCCCTGAAAAAGAATCTGACTAATCGGCAATCGCAGGTTTTGGATTTAATAGCCCAAGGTAAATCAAACAAACAAATTGCCTACGATATGGGCGTATCGGAAGCTACCGTAAAATTGCATATAAATGCCCTTTTGCGTTCATTAAAGGTAAATAACCGCACTCAAGCTGTCATTACCGCACAAAAAATGGGGCTGATTTAACTATATTCAGCCCTGTTTAACTATTATTTACCATTGCCGGCTATATTAAAGGTAAAATTAACGCGGAGACATAAAATGCCCTATATTTTTATTGGTTTTGCCTTTGGTTTCGCCATTCCTTATCTGGCGCGGCGCTTTTCAAAATTTATGCCGGCAACATTCGCCTGCGCTTTATACCGAATATTCCGTCCCAACAAAACTGTTTCAAAAGAAAAAAGAAAAAACAACCACAAATACAATTTGTTATGCCACAGATACTTTATGCGTTCGCTGGGATGGGGAATAATTACTGCCGCAACTATATATCTGGCTTCCCTTGTCCTGCCTGAAAATGAAACGCCGTGGATAGCCTTTTTCATCATTATGCTTTATACCCTCATGGAAATAGACAAGAGAATGTTGCTATTACCTGACATACTGACTGTTCCGTTGTTGATTGTCGGTTTTTCCTACGCTGTTTTCGCCGGAGGAATGCTTGGATACGAACCTGCCGCATCCGCTGCCAATAGTGCTTTGGGAGCAGCAGCGGGATACGTTATTCCTGTTATTGCCTCACTTTTTTTAATAAAAAAATACCCGGAAGCATTTGGCGGAGGAGACATCAAATTGCTGTCTGCTGTTGGCTCCTGGGTAGGCCTGACAAATATTCCGTACGTTATCCTGTTATCCTGCCTGCTATTTGCTGTCTCCTGCTTTATCAATAAACAACGTCAGGGAGCTTTCGGACCGTCTATTGTCATTGCATCATTAATTATATTATTTCTATCTGAATACTAAAAACATAAATCCCCTTTGCTATGATGAGCAAAGGGGATGGTTTCACGAGGTCTGAACCCGTCTAAACTCTAAATACCTGCGCATTATTTCCAGCAAAGACAAATATCTTTCCAGTTGCTGTCCGTTCTTACCTTCCAAAACAGATTTCTCTGCTTTTTCTTGATAAAGGGAAAAATAAAATTCTATCGTTTCTCTGCTTAAACTGTTAAAAAAGGCATGGCACTTTCCGACATCTATTTCCTCTTTTAAACCGGAATTTCCAATCCTCTTTTCAAAAATTTTCATCGCTCTGGCATCACTCTTATCAACTACAAAAAGTAAAAACCTTCCTATAGCGATTATAACCATATGAACAATTCCCAAAACAATAAAAACCAGAAACGAAAGGATCCTTAATTTTACCGCCAGCCACAACAACAAGAAAAAAACAGCCGCGCAAAATATAGCAAGGCAGGCATAATCACAAAATACCTCTAAAAGCGACACAATCTTTTCCATGACATAAAAATTTAAAAATACATACATTAAATACAGCCATTGAAAACATTCTGCAAGTATTTTTTTTATTTCAATATTCCTCCCGCAACATAGCCTATAATGCACAAGATTCTCTTATAATAAAAAAGCAGGCCTTCTGAGCCTGCTCTTTTTTCACAAAACAATACAACTTATTTAGCTGCGGCACCAAAATTATTTTCTTTTTCATCGCCCGGCAGACAAAACAGCAGAACCAACGCTATCCCGCCGATAAACGGAATAATGCAAATCAGGAAAAACCAACCGGACAAATTCAAATCATGCAAACGGCGAATTCCCAAACCTACGCTTGGAACTAAAATCGCCAAAACATACAGCAGAGAAATAATGCTTAAAAATGGAATCAGACCGCCAACAAAACCCAACACAAAACTAATCAGCATAGAATAAAGGGCAAACATCCAATACTGACGGCGCGAAACCCTGCCATCAAACTTTACGTAATCATTTTTCAGATAATCTACAAAATATGTATTAAAACCGGATTTAAACTTTTCCCCGTTAATGTTTTTCAACTGCTTTACTTCAGATACAATATCATTCCATAAAGCAATCCCCTCTTTTTTAATATTCTCCACATCTTTGAACTTATTAAAATCCATAACTTTTATCTCCTAAAATTCTATTGCAAAGCAGATTTCAGCTCTACCACTGCCTTTTATAGTGCAATTAATATTTAATCAATTCAAACAAAAAGAAAAGATATATACAAAAAACCCCGCCAGATAAAAACCTGACAGGGTCTTCCTCAGCTACTCAAACCTGATTAGCAGGCTTTTTTGCAGCAGCAGCCTTCCTTTGCCGCATCAACGGCTTTCGGCTGGCCTTTCTGCTTAACCGCAGCCTGAGCCGCAGCCAAACGTGCTACCGGTACGCGGAACGGAGAACAGGATACATAATCCAGCCCGCAAGAATTGAAGAATTCAATAGATGCAGGATCGCCGCCGTGCTCGCCGCAAACGCCCAAATGCAAATCCGGATTAGTCATACGACCGTGAACACACGCACGTTTAACCAGTTTGCCAACGCCTTCAACATCAATGGAAGCAAACGGATCAGCTACATAAATGCCTTTAGCTCTGTAGCAATCCAAAATAGCTCCCGTATCGTCACGGCTCATACCCAAGGTCGTCTGCGTCAGGTCATTCGTACCAAACCCGAAGAAACCTGCGGATTCGGCAATATTTTCTGCCTGTAAAGCTGCTCTCGGCAACTCAATCATTGTACCGACCAGATAATCGATTTTCTTGCCCTTTTCAGCAAAAATCTGCTGGGCTGTCGTATCAATAATGTTCTTGCAGATATCCAGTTCTTTCTTGGAACCAACCAGCGGAACTTCAATTTCAGGAATAACTTTAATACCTTTGGCTTCGCATTCCAAAGCAGCTTCCAAAATCGCACGTGTCTGCATTTCGCAGATTTCCGGATAAGTAACAGCCAAACGGCAGCCACGGTGACCAAGCATCGGGTTCAATTCATGCAGTTTCTCTGCACGATTCTTAACCTGCTCCAAGGTCATTCCCATCTTGTCAGCTAATTCCTGCATTTCAGCATCTGTATGAGGCAGAAATTCGTGCAACGGCGGATCCAACAAACGAACAGTTACCGGCAGACCGTCCATAATCGTGAACAAGTCAATAAAGTCCTGCTTCTGATACGGCAACAAACGAGCCAAAGCTTTTCTGCGGCCTTCTTCATTGTCGGACAAAATCATCGCACGCATATCGGCAATACGGTTTGCATCAAAGAACATATGTTCCGTACGAGCCAAACCGATACCTTCGGCACCAAAGTCGCGAGCCTGCTTGGCATCTTTCGGCGTTTCGGCATTAGCACGGACTTTCATCGTTTTGATTTCGTCAACCCAAGTCATCAGCTTGCCGAAATTACCCGTCATTTCTACCTGAACAGTCGGAATTTTGCCTTCAATAATCTGGCCTTTGGCACCGTCCAGAGATACCCAGTCGCCTTCTTTAATAACAACGCCGGACTTTGTAGACATCGTTTTGGCCTTATAATCAATAACAATGTCGGTAGAACCGGAAACGCAAGGCGTAC